>Ga0163144_10000845_pt1 | contig 72703 bp, 61 predicted proteins | sample OliLak19BULKMAT1_FD_123175 | JGI IMG/M metagenome (GOLD analysis project Ga0163144, IMG submission 123175) | Freshwater microbial mat bacterial communities from Lake Vanda, McMurdo Dry Valleys, Antarctica - Oligotrophic Lake LV.19.BULKMAT1 | ecosystem: Environmental > Aquatic > Freshwater >... | reverse complement strand
TAGGCAGATACTTCCATCATCGGCTGTACCCGTTTAGTATGAAAGAGGTTGCCTCCTCTGAGAAGGAGAAAGTGGAGGCACTTTCAGCGATGATGAAGTTCGGTAGCTTTCCAGAGCCATTTCTCGGACAAAATGAAGATGATGCAAATCGTTGGCGTAAGGAATATCTCGCCCAAGTACTCACCCAAGATGTTGTTACTATGGAAGATGTCAAAGATCTAAGCGCAATGGAGCTGCTGGTTGATAGGCTTCGACGATCTGTCGGGTCGACGATCTCGTACAATTCCATTGCTAGAGATCTTGAGATTTCTCCAAAAACTGTAAAAAGATACGTGGATATTCTTGAACGCATGTACCTTATATTTCGGGTCACCCCGTATCACAGGAACATCGCTCGGGCCATTCTTAAAGAACCCAAGGTTTATTTTTTCGATCTTGGACTGGTTGAAGGAAATCCGGGAGCAAGATACGAAAATCTAATTGCCCTTCATCTCCTAAAACATCTTCACTTTCTAGAAGATACTAAAGGCTGCAAAACAGCTCTTCATTATATAAGAGATAAACAAGGTCACGAAGTGGACTTCTATTATGAAACGGATCGGAAAGGAGATAAGCCCATGCTCATTGAAGTTAAGTTTGCCGATCAGCCTATTCCTAGGAATCTTTTATACTTTCAGACTCACCTGAAGCTCAATGCTACGCAAGTCACATATAAAGCCACTCGTGCCTTGCAACACGGATCGATTCGTTCTACTACCGCAACAGATTTTTTATCACAGTTAGCTTGTTAGGTGCCGAAGGGCAGGCCCATAGTGATTCAATAAATTTTAAGGACCGTGCAATGGCGAGGGTTTCCAGAATATCAACAATCGTCAGTGCATAATTATCTATTATATTTAGATAGTTATAGCATTCAAAGACAATTATGATCTATAGATCATAATTATATTATGCAGCGTTTCATAACTTCTTAGGTCAAAAAAGACTTAGAAAATAAAATCGTAATAATCTCCGGTCCTCGCCAGGTAGGGAAAACAACTCTAGCTAGGGGACTTTTTGAGAAAGCTCAGAACTTGAATTTTGATGATCCCGAACACCGGTTAATTATTACAAAGAAACAATGGCTAAGGAATGTCCCTTTAGTAATTTTGGATGAACTACATAAGCTCACAAATTGGAAACGATTTCTTAAGGCAATTTATGATGTCAACGGCCTTTCTCCAAAAATTTTATTAACTGGTAGTGCTAGAATCGACACGTTTAAAAAAGCTGGTGACTCTCTTGCTGGCAGATACTTAGGTTTCCGATTACATCCTTTCTGTTTAAAGGAACTTAAAGGGCAGATGGAACGCCAAGAGATCTTTTCTCGATTAATGAACCACGGAGGCTTTCCAGAACCTTTCTTAGCTAATGATTCACAAGTGGCTGCCAGATGGCGAAGATCTCACCTCGATACGATTATACGACAAGATTTGATTGATCTAGAGCAAGTCCGTCAGATACAGAACATAGAGACATTAGTAGAGCTATTAAAAAACAAGGTAGGAACGCCGATTAGTTACACCAGTCTAGCGGAAGATCTACAAACCAATATTCACTCTATAAAGCGTTGGCTTACGATTCTTGAGCACCTTTATGTAATATTCAAATTGCCACCTTGGAATAAGAACATTGCTAGAGCAGTCCAGAAAACACCGAAGTATTATTTTTTTGATACCGGCCAATTACCGGACGACCTGGGAGCACGTTTTGAAAACAATATCGCGCTAGCAATAAGAAAGGAACTTAACCAACGTGAGGATCTTTTAGGTGAAAAATGGACGATGAGTTATATGAGAAACCGCGACGGCCTCGAGATCGATTTCTTTATAGTCGGTCCTAAAAATCAAGCCTTAATGATAGAAGCCAAATGGAAGGATTCAGATCCGCACAAGAGGTTTCTAACGCTTGCCAAAGATCTTCGTTTCAAAGATATCCAAGCCATCCAGCTCGTAGGAGAATTGGCAAATGAAAAACAGATAACTAAAAATTATACGATTAGAGATGCGGCTACTTGGCTTGAGGATATGCCTTTATCGTAAGCAAAGGATGGTCAAAAATGACAGATAGTTTAAGGGCCTGTTGCAAAACTCTCTCCTACTGCGAAAAGCGATCTTTGGCCTGCAACATCGTCAGTCTTGGAGAGAAAAGCCTCAACATATCCAGAGGATGTGCTTCCGGTTTTCCCTCACGACTTCCTTGTCTCGGCACAAATCTCTCTTTTCTCGTTACGGAGATACTTTTGCAACAGGCCCTTAGCCTCAAGTACATCAACGAAAAAATTTATTTATCTCAAGTATATAAAAGTTAAATCATTACTCCCCTGCCTCCTTCGGAGCTCGGAGCTTATGCTGCTATCCCTACGTCAACAACTTCCTAGCCTTTCGAATCGCCTGAGCCAAGGCCTCGAAATCGGAAACGTCACTGTACATAGCAATACTTGCACGTGCTGTTGATTGTAAGCCAAGTGCCTTCAAGGCTGGCATAGCGCAATGATGACCACTTCTAATCTGGACATTAAAACTATCAGCAATCGTAGCTAAGTCATGGGAATGAACATCCTTGACGTTAAAAGGTATAATTGAAGCTTGTGCCCCAATCGAAGGACCAGGTCCATAAACTTCAACCTTTTCTTCCTTTCTAAGGATCTCATAACCTTGCTCAAAAACCAGTTTCTCGTGAGCTGTAATTGCTGCCCAGCCAATGCTTTCAACAAAATCAAGGGCAGTACCCAAGGCTATAACTTCGGCAATTGCTGGTGTTCCTGCCTCAAATCTTCTTGGAATTTCGGCCCAGGTGGATCCTTCAATAGTGACCCGTTCAATCATGTCTCCGCCACCTTGGTATGGTTGCATAGATTCTAAAATTTCAGGTTTTGCATAAAGAACCCCAACTCCAGTTGGGCCATAAACTTTATGTCCCGTGAATACTAGAAAGTCAGTATCTAATTTCTCAACATTTATTGGACCATGTACGATGCGCTGAGAGCCGTCTAATAAAACTTTACATCCAACACCTTTTGCTAAGCCAAGAACTGTCTCTAATGGTGTCAGTGTACCAAAAGCATTTGACTGGGCAGTTATTGCAAGTAATTTTGGACGAATTGATTGTAATTTTTCTTTTAGATCTTTTAGATCTAAAGTTGCATCCTGATTTACTGCTATAAAGTGAAGATTGATCCCTTTTCTCTTAGCTAATAATTGCCAGGGAACAATATTACTATGATGCTCAAGGACTGAGAGAAGAATGGAGTCTCCTTTAGTGAGAGTTTCTCCATATGAAAACGCCACCAAGTTGATAGCTTCAGTTGCATTCTTAGTAAAAACAATCCCCTTCTCACTTGAGGCTCCCAAAAACCTTGCAACTTTATTTCTAGTTTCTTCGTATTTTTCTGTGGCGTTTGCAGATAAAGCATATGCACCACGATGAATATTGGCATGCTCTCTTGAAAAGTACTCATTGATTCGATCAATTACTACATTTGGCTTTTGACTGCTGGCAGCACTATCAAGAAAAGAGAGGGATCTTCCATTTGTAGAAGCAAAAATTGGGAATTCCCCACGTATATCTAATCCCAGCTTGTTTGACATAAGTTCATTAATAAGAAGTCGCGCCATCATTACTCTTTAATTTAAGAATTCAAAATGCATTAAATATCAACGAATATAGTACTTTAGACTATTAGACTCAAATCTGCCTTAAAGGTTAAATAATACTTTCTAAGAATGCATTATTATCTTGACTATGCTTTTGCCGATTTGATACATTCTGCCCTCCTAGTGAACTGGGCGGTCTTAATTTGACATCCCTTTTTTGTTTTTTGTGTCTACTTTGGTTTAGGTTCCTCCCTTTTTTGTAGTTTCCTTGTTTTATGCGGTTCTCCTTAATGACGCACTGGGTGACTCTTTGAACTATTTATTCTTTGTTTTACGACTCTCTAAATTTGTTACGATTTCTCTTTTGAAACTTGTGGCTTTAGTTGCTTAGCTTTAGTTTTAGTTTCAAAGGGATTTCTATCGTTAGAGTTTAGAATCTTAACTTGTATAACTGTATAGGATCTATTCAATATGAAACTCTGGTCAAATTCTTCTGTCTCTGGAAATGGTGGTTCACTCCCTGAAAAACGTCTTTTGGCTGCGGTATTACAACGAGCTGTTGCTGATTATGTTGGCGGCGAACCAGAGTTAAAGTCTGAAGCCAAATTGTGGTTGATGACAGATGAAGCATCAGATGCTCCATTAACATTTCATTTTATATGTGAAGCTCTAGATCTTAACGTAGACTCACTGAGAAAAGCCATTGAACGACAAGCTCAAACTGCCTACATGGCAGCTGGAATTGCTGTTTAATTCGGAAATCTAAAAATTTATTATTTATATAGTGTTTTTCAAAATTCTTTGCCGAATCACAAGATATGGCAATGGAGACTAAGTTAAATCATATTTCTTGTTAACCCTTCGGGTTAGCTATGATTTTTGAAAATGAAAAACACTATTTATTATCCCTCCGGGGGATAGTAACTTTCTAAAGCCTTTGCTTTTCGGCAAAGTCTTTTGAAAGTTACTATAAAAAGCACCGATATCTGCCGACCGGAGGGAGGCAAGATAGAAATAGCAAGTGACTCAAAGAACTTAGCCTTTAGTCGAGAAAAAATCTCGTATTAAAATCTAATAATATTGACTACTTTTTGTCACTTGATATTGGGGCATTTCATTTTATTCCCTAAACATGAACGACCTTTCTAACGACAATAATCATGTAGGACAAAACCCAGTTGCTGAATTAGGGGCTGGGGCTTAAACTACCACTATAGAAACAAAATTAGACTCTTTGGGTTTCTTGGGATGCTAAAAAACATACCCGGGACGAAAGGGAGATTTTTATTTTGCGAGTAGATAACATGCATCCATCAAGTAAAAGAGGTAACAATCCTGAGCTCTGGGGAAAACTCCTGGATCTACTGGATGACAAGTTGCAACTCGGATTGCTGGATCATTTAAAGAGAGTTACCTCCTATCACTTCGAGGATTCTATCTTTACTGTACAGCCTGAAAGCAAATCTGATTACGAATATCTTTCTAAATCCTCCGTATCACAGCAATTAACTATCTTTGTAAAAGATCTTTGTGACTGCTCAAAAATGATTGTTAACAAACCTACGAATTCTTAAATTGATCCATCATGAGTACCAAATGCCCCAATTGTAGTCAGAATTCCAGTAAAGAAAATAAATGCTACCCTTTCTGTTCGGATCGCTGTCAATTATTGGATTTGGGATCTTGGGCCAGTGAGAAATATAAAACCCCCGCTCAAGAAATGCCAGAAGGGTTTGAAAATGAGGATCTAGAAATACCTAAAACAGACTCCAAAAATTAAATAGGGTGGTAGTGCTGATATAGAACTACCACCCCGTAGAACAATGTAGCGTAACAAGAGAACTTTAAAAATTTCTTCTAACTTTCTTCCATTCAAAACTTTGAGAATTTGCAGCATTTATTAAACCACAACGAAGATATTCCGAATTGACACCAACCGACTCGCACACGTTTTCAAAAGAGAAAATGTAATCCGATCGTTTATCTAATATCCATTGAAATGCTTCTTTAAATTGACTCTTTTCATGCTCGGTCTGGGCACAGGCGTAACTTATAAAAGATTGAATGCCGTCAAAAAGGAGTGCTGTCATAAGGGATCTTTCTCCACCTTGTGCATAACCAGCAATTCCACTCAGATCTAGCCCTGCGCATATTGCAACTGAAGTTTCATACCCTTTTCCTTCTGTATTTCCTTGCATATTGGCCTCCCACACTTGTTATAGTAACTTTCAAAAGTCTTTACCGAAAAGCAAAGGCTTTAGAAAGGTACTATCCCCCGGAGGGATAATAAATAGTGTTTTTCATTTTCAAAAATCATAGCTAACCCGAAGGGTTAACAGGAAACAAGATTTAACTTAGTCTCCATTGCCATATCTTGTGATTCGGCAAAGACTTTTGAAAAACACTATAGCTATGCAGTTAGGATGCAAAGACAAAAGAAAACGGTGTCAAAAATCTGACTTGGAGGTAACTAATCCCTAAGTATTTGAAAAACTCAGGTTTATACCTTAAAGGATCTGCGAATCATATAAAAGTTGATAGCTTCCATAAGAAATAGCAACGTGGACGCAACAATAGGCCATGTTGGATTTATGCCTAAAAATACTAAAGAAGCCATTAGCCCAATAACTAGTATTATATTGGATACCTTTTCCAATAGGGCAGCATTTCTAAGGGCACGTACCAAATTTGCAATTATCAAAATAGGCTTTGTCGACTTATTAAAGAATACGATCTCGCCATCCCCCATTACCTGACGGAGCTCATCAAAGTGAGAAATTAAAGAAGGGTTTTCGTGCAGCACTGTCTGAGACAATGGAAGGGAAGATGCCAAAACGACTTCTCCAGTTAAACGGATTTTATTCTGGATCTCTTTATCATCTAATCCAGCAGAAATTTCAGCAAGTTCAAACCCATGCTTCTTACCAAGAATATCAGCAGAAGGTTGAGACTCTTTACTTAAAAGCAAAGTTCTAAATCCTATATGACGCAAAGGCTTTAATACTTTATCTGAAAACTTTGCTATTTCTGGTTCAACCGAGAACCTTGCAATAACCTCTTCTCCAACAGCAACGTAAATTATTCTACTACTTGAAGCATGCGATAAAGCTTCAGCAGATTGTAGATATATTCCCCTATCGATGAGAAATTCCTCTGAACCAATAGTAAAATCAGCTCCGGCAAGTGAAGCAATAATGCCTTGATTTGGATATTCTCTAAAATCAGTTATCTCGATTATCTGATTTTTAGCTTTTTCCTTAGTTAAGAGATATTCCCCTATTTGATGAAACAAAGGATTTTCAGCTTTCGCACATAATGCAAATAGAACAGCAGACAATTCAGCTTTCTCAACTCTAGCATCCATAACTGAAAAATAACTAATATGTTCCTCATCAAAGACTCTTTCCGGATCACCGAAAAAGAGAAATGCTTTTAAATTTAAAAGCTTCGAAAGTACTCGAGAATTTTTAATTAAAAATCCAGATCGAAATGAAGTAGCTGCAATCATAGCTGGGATCTGATCTTTCAATCTTGAAAGCCCATAAACTACTGATAGCGAAAGGATTCCGGCAACTGTGATAATTACCTTGTTCCAATCCCCACTGCTGAAATACCAATACTGACCGACAATCACAGATGTAAAAAGTAAGGCAAGATTAATTAAGGAATTAAGCTTATCATCTCCTTTTTTTTCAACTATATGTTCGGCAAAACTACGGTTAATTTCGGGATCTAAGGTAGTTGCTAAAGATTCATGAATCGGTAAGCCAACTTTTATCTCCAGTTCTCCAAAAACCAACTTCGATCCAGCAAAGGCTTCATCACCTTTTTCCTTTAATCTATTGGACATTGATGGAGATGCTCGTCTCTCCATAACAAAAGCTTTGCCGGCAACAATGACTCCATCACACGGTATAAACTCAGAAGCTAATACCTTAACAAGGTCACCAGATTTTAAAGAAGTTGAAGGTACACTTAGATTAATTTCAGCAGGGAAAAGTGTGCCTTGATGAGATTCTGAAAAATTAGATTCCGGCTTAACTAGCCGTGCTTTTTTAATTTCATCTGTAATACTGAAAGAACTAAGACGACAAAGCCAGGATCTGAATCCTTCCCTACCGGCTAAATAAAGTGACATTACAAAGCCAAAAAGCATAAATGAAGTTAATAGAGGCTTTGAGGGTAATAATTCAATATTTTGTATTGCTGCAAAAATCTCATAAAATCCAACTGCCAGAATCGCAATAGAGAGATTTAGTTGATATGGGATCTCTTTTAGCTTAAGAGCAGCTTGTGATTCCCGGATTAAAAGTGTCGCTAAAGATAGTGTAATTATAACATCTAAGAAAATCGTAATAACGGCAAATGAGATCGTGGCTGAATCAGAATGTTCTGCAAAAAAACCTTTGTTTTTAAGAACACTAAAAAGAATTAAATTCACTAAACCAAAAGCTGAAAGCCATAAAGAAAAATTGGCTGGCTTTGAAATTATGCTTTGGATAATAGAAATGCGAGGTGTCTCGACTTGCTTACGATCCTGCTTGTGTCCTTCGGTTGCTGGCTGAGGAGCACTAAGAATTGATGATTTATATTTTTGAACTTCCGTTGACATCGCCATACAATACTCCACTAGCGGTACGAGCCGCTCGCAATTTAAAACAATCTTAACGGAAAACTTTTGGAGAAAAGAAAAAAGCTACTTGACTTCTTTCTTATATTTCTTCTTTAGCCTGCTAAGCTTTTTCTCTTCGAACAACACATGCTTGCGAGCAATTGGGTCGTACTTCTTAACAGATAGCTTACCTTTGCCTCTCTTTTTTTGACAGGTATAAAAAAATCCTGTTGCCTCTGATGAGACCAATTGAACTGACTCTGTTGCAGACTTAGCCATTACCGCTCCGAACTAAAAATCTAATATATGGTATATGAAACCCAAAACTTAGGCTTCTCGACTCAAATGTGCCTGATTTCAAGCATTTGAGGAAACGTAAATATGCCTAATTTCAGGGAATAATACAAGTGAGCCAGAAATATAGTGGATATTAAAGGGTTATAGTCTTTTTAAAAGTCTTTGCTGTTTGGCAAAGACTTTTGAAAGTTACTATATATCCTAAATTAAGGACAACGCGGAGTGCACCGGCAACTTGGAATGCACTGGGAAAATTCATCTACTCTTGCTCGGGGCTCTCCGTTGTAAAAATCTGGCATTTTCACGAATTAGAATAATTTTACCTTATCCCTATTCTCAGTCTGAGAGAGATGGGCGGAAGTTGCTAGTTGTAATTTGACCACAAAGGTCGTGCCCTTGCCCAATTCCGAATCACATTCAATAGAACCACCCCATGACTCAACAGACTCAAGAGCACTCGCCAGACCTAAGCCACTTCCCCCAAAAGTCTTTTTACGCGTGCGATCTTTCTTAGTTGTAAAGAATGGATTGAAGATCATTTTCTGAACTTCTGGTTTCATACCAACCCCTGTGTCTGTAACACGAATACAAACATCTGGATCTGGTTTATCGGGATTTGATTCAATAATGACATCGATTTTACCAATGGAAGACATCGCATCAATCGAGTTTAAAACTAGGTTCAACAAAACATGATGCAGTCCGCTATCGTCACATAGTGCCAAAACTGGTGTTTCAGGTGTCATTGCGTTTAGTTCATGGTTTTTCGATTCATCGAGTTCGGTAACCATCCGTACAACGTCTTTGACAATTGGACATATATCTACTGGCCGACGAGAGTTTCTAACTTGTCTAACCTTTGACATATGCAGAAGTTCGGAGCAAAGACTGCTCCCCTTTTTAACTGCTTCACGCATTGATTTAAGAAGCTGTGCTTCGATTTCAAGAGAAACTTTTTTCTTTTCAAGTAGCGAAACGGCAGAGAGAATTCCAGTTAAAATATTATTCATGTTGTGGGCTATACTGCCTGCAAACTTGACAAGCATGGTCATCTTACCAACTTCATGAATATTAAACTGAACGTCAGTTTTCACTTCCTGTGTACTTACAAAAACACAAATATGGTTTTGGACTGTTTGATCATCTTCAACTGTACAAAGTCTTACTTTAACAACTTTATGATCGCCATCTGACCAACTAAGCTCAGATTCAAATCCTCGTTTAAGATTTGACTCCCCTTTTCTTACTAGTTCTACAAATTCATGTGCTAAATCTCGACCTTCGTCATTTAGATAGAAAAAAGCACTACTCTCTTTTAAAAATTTCTCACGACTTACACCAGAAATGGAGCAAAGAGAGGGATTAACTTCTAAAGTGTTGCCGTTGAAATCTAGAAGCTGAAAGCCTTCACTTATTGAATGAAGTATGGTTTTCCTGACATCTTTGCTTTGAGTTACTGCATTCTGAAGTCTGCTAACGGCTTTTCTAACTGAAATGATCTCATCAACAATTGTGTCAAATTCTCCGTCTTCCACCTTTAATCGATCGGAAGCCATCCTTAATAAAGCTCTTCGAATTGGTCGTCGAATTAGAAAAAATAAAAACCCATAAACTATAATAGAAACACAAAGAGATAAAATAAAGCTTTTTGTAAAAACTCTACTGCTAAGAGATTTATTTTCTAAGAGTGGGTGTCCCGGATTTATCTGATTTGAAATCCATACCACCCCTATCATCTTTCCTGTTAAATCTTTTATTTCAATTGGCTGTGCGATGACATCTCTAAATCGCAACATCCTCTTAAGTTTTAGTGCTTTCTCAGAATCAGCAAAAAGAGGTGGTGTGAATTTTTGATCTGCATTTGAGGCATAGTCAACAGAAGACTTTGTTAAGATGCTTAAATCTGCTGAGATTAATTCATTGTACCAAGTTAAGCTTTTATTATCGATTTTTCTGGCTAAAAGTAAGATTCCTTTAACTTGGCTCTGGTCATGGATTGGAGATATTGGAGCAATTGCAACAGAATATATTGATCCTTTTGAGAACCAAAAAGTTGATTTCGACTCACCGTTTAAAGAACTTTTTATTATTATTGATTCTGATAATTGTTCATTTTTTTCTAGTCCCTCAAGAAGATTGTTGCCAATTAAAATTTGTTTTCCATCATAAAGCAGCAATGAATCTACTCTATCGAAACGCCCTTTTCTTTCGAGATGTAGCATTAAATTATTTCTTACAGTATCGGTGTGCGGTTTCTCTTTTACATATCCAAATAAATCATCAGATAATGCTAATGATTTAGTTAGAGCATCTAGCTCTGTTAGTTCATTTTTTAAAAGTAACCTTACCTTTTGAGCAATCTGATTTATTTCAACTTGTGAATTTCGTATCGCTTGCTGCTCTGAATAATGACCTAAATATCCAAGCCAAATTCCTGAAATGAATAATGATATAATAAAACTTAGAGCGGCTCCCAAATAGCAGATAGAAATTTTTGTGGGTACCTTTACAATCATTGAGATAGTATGAGAATTAATTAAAATCTAATTTCTCTAATTAGATCGGCATGTTCCGCTTTTTATTTGAATGCTTTTAACCAGGCTTAATCGCTGTATAATAGGAAATATATTATTTAGTCATTTTAGGTAGTTATGGACTTTGTTAACGAACTTACATGGCGCGGCTTACTTGAAAACAGCAGCGATATTGAGAGCACTAAGAAACTTTCAAACTGTTCCTTTTATTGCGGATTCGATCCAACTGCTCCGAGTTTACAAATTGGCAACCTAGTCCCCTTTATGGCCATGGTTCATATAGCCCGAGCCGGATTGAAACCAATTGTGTTACTTGGTGGCGCAACTGGAGCAATTGGAGATCCTTCTTTTAAAAATGCAGAAAGAATTTCACTTGATCAAAAAATAGTAAAAGAGAACGTAGAAAAACAAAGAGCACAATTTAGTACCCTTTTTAAAAAAGTTGGTATTGAGCCAGCCTTTGTAAATAATGCTGATTGGTTTTCTGGAATTTCATTTATCGATTTCCTACGAGATGTCGGCAAATACTTTACTATGGGCTACATGTTGCAAAAAGAAAGTATTAAATCTCGAATTTCTGGAGATGGCTTATCTTTCACCGAATTTTCTTACATGTTACTTCAGGCTTATGATTTCTTTCATTTATTTAAAAACGACAATTGCAAACTGCATGTTGGTGGTTCTGATCAATGGGGAAACATTACCGCAGGACTTGAGTTAATAAGAAAAAAAGGTTTCGAAGGTGCCTCTGCATTAACTTTTCCATTAATAACCAATTCACAAGGTAAAAAGCTCGGTAAAAGTGAATCAGGAACGCTTTGGATAGATCCTACCCTGACTTCTCCATTTAAGTTTCATCAATATTGGTTAAATGTTGAAGATAGAGATGTCATTAGATTTATAAAATTACTGACTTTGCTTGATCAAACAAAAATATCCGAATTGGAGAAAACTCTCACTACTGCACCAGAAAAGCGTGAGTCTCAGAAGGCCTTGGCTGATGCTATGTGTACCTTTATTCACGGTGAATCTGCCACTGATCTTGCGAACAAAAGTGCCGCTGTCCTTTTTGGTGGTTCCATGCAGGGCTTAAGTTCTAAAGATCTACAAGATATTTTCTCAGATGTTCCTTCAACAACATTACCTAAAGATAAACTTGTTACATCTAGTTACCTAGATCTTTTAGTAGAAACCAAATTATCAAAATCAAAAGGAGAAGCTAAAAGACTAGTGGCAAGTGGTGGTGCTTATCTAAATAACGAAAGAGTTAGTGATTCCGAACTTAAAATTACGACAGATCATCTATTAGGTGACTCTGTAATGGTACTTCGAACTGGTAAAAAGACGTATCACTTGATTAAACAATCAACATGAAAGAGATACTCTACACTGCGCAACTTAAAGGAAAGCTAAAACTTTCTAAGTTTGGCGATTGGTACCACGAGGGTAAAATATTTGAACGAAAGTCCCTCAGTGATCTATTTCACCGATCCTTAGTTTGGGATGCTGAACTAAAATCCTACTTTGTTGAATTGGGTCCACAAAGGGCAACTTTTGATTGTGAAGATACAACATTTTTTGTGCTGGCTCTCGATGATAGTAAAAACCCATGGCAAGTTACCCTAGCTGGAGGCGCACAGGAGCCCTTAAACCCAGTTTCTCTTTCTCTTGGTGATGAAGATCAAATTTATTGTCTAGTAAAAGGTGGACATAGAGCTCGCTTTACTCGGGCGGCCCATCAGCAAATTCTAAAGTATGTAGTTGATGATTCACACATCAACATCAGCGGAAATCTTATTAAACTGGCTCGGCAATAATCTGTAACCGTTCCGGAGGATAAACAAATCAAGTTGCCAAAACCTACTCTGTTTTGCTATCTATAGTAAGTCCAAAAAAACTTTCAAAATGAAAATCTTTTTTTGGGATAACTGTATTCTGTACAGTTATTTTTATCAGTCTGTATTTGCTCCGCAAATTAGCCCCATGAGGGGCGATAAAAAATCTCTGTATGAAATCTTGCTGAGATTGTACCTGAACTCTTACAATAATTAGATGAAAGCCGGAGATATAGTAAAAGTCCTAAAAATCAATAAAAAAGGGGTAATCCAAAGCATTAAAGATAATGGATCGGTTTGTGTTTTGGTTGGTAGCATGAACCTAAAGTGCAAAATTAATGAGATTGAGTACCTCTCTGGACCTAGACCAGGACAAGTTGATTCTCTTAATATCGTAAAGAATCCCCGTAAAGGAAATCCAAAAAAACTTCTTTCCATAGATTTACATGGACTTACTGCGCAAGAAGCTGAGATTAAATTAGAGGATCATCTTAACAGTGCTGTCTTAGCAGAAATTGAGCGACTAGAGGTTATTCATGGAATCGGCCATGGCATATTAAAGCGAACAGTCGAAAAAGTTCTCTCTTCAATTAAAGTTGTTAAAAGTTATAGGATAGATCCATCAAATCCAGGAGTAACCATCGTCTATCTTTAAGTATGCAAAATTCGAAATTACAAAATCGATTAGAAATAATTTTAGCTTTTTTTGCAGTTGGAGTTCCATTCTTATTTTATATTTTTATTAATCGGGGATCTCTCTTTGTAATCTGTAGTGAATTAGGAGATCTAGCTGCCAATGCAATTAGCATAGAAAGAGCCAAAGAATTTCAACAATTGCTCGGGCCTTACGGTAGATTTGGGTTCAATCATCCTGGTCCAGCCCTATTTTATTTAATGGCTTTTGGTGATTTTCTCATGGCTTGGTCCAGGCCTAGCTTATTTTCCTCTCATGCAATTACACAACTTTTATTTAATTTAATTATCATCTTTTTTTTATTTCGCTTATTACAGAATCAACTAGGTAAAGCAGCAGCCTTCTGTCTTTTTCCCTCAATCTTAATTGCCTTTCATCCGTTGGGAGGTGGAATACTTCAATTCAATTGGGGACCGGCTTCGTTATTAATTCCAATGATTGCGGTTATAATTACAGCCGTGACTTTATGTATAGGCTGTAAAAGATATTTAGCCTTAAATATCTTCTCTCTTTGTTATGTTTTACAAACTCATTTCGGAACGGCTGCGATACTGCTTCCAATTGAATTTCTATCAATTGTTCTATTAATTTTTCATTACAGATCAAAAATTGGATTCTTTCTTTTAAGTCTAGAAGTTAAGCTTTCTGCTGTAATTTTATCCGTAATAAATTTACCAATTATTATCGAAGTCATTCAACACTGGCCAAATGATAATATTTCTAAAACTATTCACTTTTTCTCAAATAAAACTCAACAACATACATTCCAGGAAGCCTTGAATTATGTAAATCAATTCTATATTGGATCTTTAACTCCATTTCTAACAAAACTGCCATTCTCTTCTCTATGGTTGATTCTTTTAGCGGTCTTCTTGTCACTATTTGGAAATAAGTTTCAAAGAACTCTTTCCTTGATATTGTTACTTGCTTATTCGCTAAGCATATTTGCAGCCACTCGTGTTGTTGGTGATTTGATTGATCATATTTTTATGTTTGAGGTTTCAATAGCTGCTTGTTTATATTCATTACTATTTAGTTATATTTTTGAATTCCTCTCAAAGTTAAATTTCAAAGATTCTGCAACTTTTCTTTTATTTGTATTTTTATTAACAACTTTCACTTCAATCTATTTAATCAATAAACATTACTTCTTTGAACTGATTCCTTTATGTAGTCAGCAATCAGAAAAACTTCTTTCTGCTATAAAGCTTGAAAGGGACACTCTTTATAAGATTGAAATAAAACGTGCCGGTAAATGGGATTCAGCTACTGGGATAGCTCTTAAATTAATACGGGATGGTTATCAAACCTGTATTACTAAGCGTTGGGGATTTATGTTTGGTGAATCCTTGGTTTGTGACGAAGTTGTTAAGGAACTAAAGCACCAAAAGACAACTTCCCTTCTTTTATTTAGCTCTAGAAAATATAAAGGTGAGATTCCTAAAGATTCCGTAACTGTAGATAATACTTTGATGATAATTCGCTAAAAAAACAAGCAGTTACAAAATGTAGCCCCGCTCCTTTTATCCAAGTTTATCCAAGTAGCCCCGCTCCTTTTATCCATCCTTCTATCCATCTAAAAGTAGCCCCGCTCCATCTAAAGTAGCCCCGCTCCTTTTATAACTGACTTATCCAATTTTTATTTAAAACATAAGCAACTTTACAAAATTTTAGCTGATCTATTCTATTGAAGGGATCAATCGGATCCTTATTTTTTAAGTATTAAACGGAGAAATTTAATGAATAATTCAATACAAACACAAACTGGTAGAATTGCTTCAAATCCAGTGATTCCTAATCTTTTAGTTTTAGGAAACAGAACAAGCAGTCAAGCAACTACAACATCACGACTTAGTATTCCAAATGATTTGCCTAAGTTAACTTCTAGCGAGGCAAGCCGCGGATATATTACTACTAAGCGATTTGATGATGTGATGACTCAGATGCAAACTACTATGGGTAGAATGCTGAATGTGATTATGGCAAGGATGGAAGAGATCTCTAATCAACTTTCCGCGCTTTTGGGAGGGATTCCACAACCAAATGTAGATCCAACTACATTGCCTGAAGATCCAAGCCTACTTCCATCAAATCCAGATTTGATTAATTTTCCAATTAATCAATGGCCAAATACAGGAGTTGATCCACAAACTCCAGTTACTGCTGCTCCACAAAATCCGATCTTAGATCTTGTATCTAATACAAAAAGAGCTTGGGATAATATTAAACAGATCTTTTCACAAGCTAGTGGTATAAAAGATGTTGGTTCTGAAATTTTTGGATACCTAAGACAAGGATTCAATACGGTAAAGGGTTGGGCTGGAAGTGCTTTTGATATTGCAAAAAATGTTGCCGCTCCAATAGGAAATATCCTAACTGACTTTTTGCCTGGTGCCGCTCGTGGGGTTGCTGGCATTTTCAAAAAAGGGGCTGACTATATAAGTAAATTATTTTAAGAAATCCGAAGGTTTTCAACAGAAAAGTATTCGGAAATTACTTATTAGGATAACTATATAAGTTCCTGATGCGGTTCAGACGACATGTTCTGGACCGCATTTTTTGTTGGGCCTTTTAAGATTTTTTCAAGCAAACTCTGCAACTTGACACCGGACGCTCCTAAGTATAGGAGTATTGCTCGCTTCAGGTGGGGCGTTAGCTCAGTCGGTAGAGCATTTGGCTTTTAACCAAAGGGTCGAAGGTTCAAATCCTTCACGCCTCACCAATTATTTCAACATAATCAAATACCTACATAAATTGATAATTGTTAAGTAATTAATAAAATTTGAACTAACAAAACCAATTCCCTAATACCCTTTCATTTAAAATCAACAATCAATACAATATATTACTGTAGTAAGTGACATAATTCCGAGTCGAAATCATAAATTATGTCACTCACTATAGAGCCGACTTATTGAGAGGGAAAACAAAAAGTAGGAAGTGATCCAAGTAATTAGCCTTTAGAGAAGAAAGCGAAATTTTTTGATTCTTTGTAGATCTTCAAATTTATGGCTTAGTATTTCTGTCACTTACTATAGCTACCAAGGTAGCTTGTCTGAAAACACCGCCTACAATATTGTCAGTTCTCGTTTTTAATAATTTTTTAATCAAAGATGGGAAAGAAAACTTTAATCAAATTGGCAGTCAGCTTTATAATGCTATTTGTGGTTTTCCGCTTGGTAAATTTTCAAGAACTAAAAGCCACGCTCCTAAGCATCCCCTATCATGTTATCATTTTAGTCACAGTATTTTATAGCCTTGGACAATTGCTTAGTTCGTATAAATGGTGGTGTTTAGCCACTAACTCTCTCAATGTTTCTTATCTCATCACTCTTAGAGCCTACTTTATTGGCATGTATGTAAATTGTTTTGGTCTAGGGACAGTTGGAGGTGATGTTGCTCGGGGGCTACTTATCTCTGCTGGTAAAGGCACAAAAACTGAAGCCCTGGCATCGGTTATTGCCGATAGAGCACACGGATTAGCAGTCTTAGCACTAATTGGAATTCTCTCTGTTTATGCATTAGAACACGATAAAATTGACTTTGCTTTAAAGCTGTTCCTTTTAGGTAGTGCAATTTTAATTTGTGTTGGCTGGGTTGTTGGCCCATCTCTTTTGTTAAAACTTACTCCAAAAAATAATAAATATCGTTCAAAAATTGAACGCGTATCTGCTCAGTTTCCAAGATCCTGGTCAAAACTTGGATATATTACCTTAATTTCTGTTCTTTTCCATTCCGCCCAAATTCTTACTAACGGCTATATGATTCGCACCCTAGGGATTGATGTATCTTGGCCTATGATTTTCGCGGCTATTCCCTTTGTAAATATTCTTGGAACATTACCCATTAGCTGGCAAGGATTAGGAGTCAGAGAGTCGTCTCTTGTTTTCTTTTTCCATGGTCATGTTTCAAGTGAGCAAGCTCTAGCATTGGGAGCACTTTGGTTCTTAGCTACAACGGTATCAAGTGGAATTGGTGGAATAATAGCTGCTTTGTCAGGGGATTTGAAAACTTTTAGAGACTTAAAAGCCGAACTTTTAGAAAGCAGATCTGTTAGCAAAGTTATATGCAGACCTACCGCAAAATAATATTCTTATAAAGATCCACATTCTCTAAACATTTTCCTGCGCCTTCTACTACGGCAGCAGTTGGATTATCAGCAACTGTAACAGCTAGTTTAAGATCTTCACTAATTCTACGATCTAGACCTTTCAAAAGAGATCCACCACCTGCTAATGCAATTCCAGAAGAGATAATATCTCCAGCTAATTCAGGAGGTGTACTTTCTAGGGCCTGACGAATACCAGCTACAATAGTGGCAATAACCTCTAAAAGAGTTTCACGAATTTCTTTGCCGTCCACTACTACCGAGGCAGGAAAACCAGTTGTTAAACTTCTGCCTCTAACTTCCATACTTTGATCATCAAAACTGGAATGGGCAGATCCGATGGTTATTTTTACAAGTTCCGCAGTGGGCTCTCCAATTAAAAGTCTATGCTGACGTCGTAAGTGATTAATAATTGCATTATCAAAAGCTTCACCACCAACTCGCAAAGAAACTGAGCAAACAATGTCATTAAGACTAATTACAGCGATATCAGTAGTACCACCACCAATATCGACTACCATACTGGCCGTGGCTTCTGTAACAGGCAATGAACAACCAATTGCAGATGCCATTGTTTCTTCGATAAGTCGCACATCTCTAGCACCGGCAGCAGCAACTGACTCCTCTACTGCTCTTCTTTCCACTTCGGTTACTCCAGATGGAACACCAACGATCACTCTTGGTTTTACAACAGCACCGATTTGCTTACTGGCTCTAGAAAGAACATTTTGAAGTAACATACCAGCCACCTCGAAATCAGCTATAACTCCTGTACGTACTGGACGAATAACTGTAACTCCTTCCGGGGTTCGTCCTAGCATTGCCTTAGCTTCTCTTCCGAATGCGACAGCAATTTTCTTGCCGTCTCGCTCTTTAATAGCAACCATAGAAGGCTCATTAAGAATGACTCCCTTACCTTCACAATAAACAAGAGTACTTGCAGTACCAAGATCAACGGCTAAATTCTTAGAAAACAAATTGAAAATCATGTTTTTTGGGCCTACAGGAAAAGATTTGAGTGTTGAGATCTACCAGTTGAGGGTTAACAAATAAAGAGAGCAATAATTTAAAAAAATCCGATTTTGGGGAATATTTCTTATTCAGACAGACCTTAGCGAAGTCAGATTTAAATAATAACGCTGTTTTAAATAATCAGAATTACCGTCCTGCTTGTATCTTAACCAAAGATACTGATACTTTTAGAGGAAATTAAGCTTTAGATTCAAGACCGTTATGATGAAAGAAATATCAAGGATTGGAGTTATTGGTTCGGGACAAATGGGTGCTGGGATTGCACAAGTATCAGCCATGTCAGGATATGAGACTCTAATTTGGGATGTCTCCAAAGACAATCTCACTGAAAACGTCAAAGGCATCTTTAGCCAACTTAATAAAATGGTCGAAAAAGGAAAATTAACTGCCATTCAAAGCGAAGCAGCTAAAGCCTTACTATTTGCTGGAAACACCATGCAAGATTTTGCTTCTTGTGATTTGGTTGTTGAAGCTGCAACAGAGAATTTTCAGGTTAAGGCTGAAATTTTTAAAAATCTAGACGAGACATTAAAACCTGAGGGGATTTTAGCAAGTAATACTTCTTCTATATCGATTACAAAAATTGCCGCAACTACAAAGCGACCTAGTCAAGTAATTGGAATGCATTTTATGAATCCAGTTCCTCTTATGAAATTAGTAGAACTGATCAGAGGAATTCAAACAAATGATGAAACATATAATGCTATAAAATTGGTAGTAGATAAGATGGGCAAAACTGGTGTTCAGGCTTCTGATTCTCCAGGATTCACTGTCAATAGAGTACTGATGCCCATGATCAACGAAGCAATTTTTCTTTTTCAAGAAGGTACAAAAGCCAAAGATATTGATGATGGAATGCAACTCGGAACTAATCAGCCCATGGGACCATTGGCTTTGGCGGATCTAATTGGACTAGATACTTGTCTATTCATTATGCAAGTTTTACACAGAGAATTAGGTGAAGATAAATATCGCCCCTGCCCTCTCTTGGTTAAATATGTCGAAGCTGGCTGGTTTGGAAGAAAGTCGAAGAAAGGGTTTTATACTTATTAAAAAATCATCATATATATAGTAACTTTCAAAAGTCTTTGCCGAAAAGAAAAGGCTTTAGAAAGTTAATATCCCCGGAGGGATAATAACTAGTGTTTTTTATTTTCTAAAGTTAAAGATTTTCGTCGCGACCCCTTCCAATTTAGGGGAGCGAGAAAATATGGTCGAGAGCACTTTGCAAAATAAAGTTCTTTATCCAGCTTTTTTCTGATTCAAGCGTATCAAATTCAAAGCAGAGCCTGCCTTAAACCAATTAATCTGCTCATCAGTCATAGTATGAATTGCAGTGAATGACTTTTCTTTGCCATCAGAACCTTTGGCAGTAACAGTGATTTTTGATCCAGGTTTAATCCCAACTAGTCCTGAGATTGAAATTCGATCGTTCTCTCCTATGCAATCGTAATCAGCTGGATTTTCAAATCTTAGTGGCAATACGCCTTGTTTCTTAAGATTTGTCTCGTGTATTCGAGCAAAGCTTTTTACAATTACTGCTTTTGCGCCTAAAAAGCGTGGTGACATTGCTGCATGTTCACGAGAAGATCCTTCCCCGTAGTTCTCATCGCCAACAACAACCCAACCAATTCCTTTATTTCTATAACTCTTTGCGATCTCAGGGAAAGAAATTCCTTTCTCGCCTGTAATAACATTTGTGCCTTTACCGGTTTCAGCGGTGAAGTAGTTAATTGCACCAATTAACATATTGTCCGAGATATTTGCCAAGTGACCGCGATATTTTAGCCAAGGTCCTGCTTGGGAGATATGATCCGTAGTGCATTTACCTTTAGCCTTAACTAAAACAGTTAGGTCTGAGAAATCTTTTCCATCCCATGCTGCGAATGGTTCCAAAACTTCTAAGCGATCGCTTTTAGGATCGATCACCATCTTCATCTTTCGACGTTCATTTAAATCATCGATTGGTGCGATGTATCCCGAAAGTCCTTTGACATAACCAGCCTTAGGTAGTTCATCCCCAACTGGTTCGGTAAACATAAACTTCTGACCCTTTGAATCAGTTAAAGAGTCTGTCATTGGATTGAAAGAGAGTTGTCCTGAAAAGGCCACAGCGGTTACTAATTCCGGTGATCCGATGAAACAATTTGTCTCAGCATTACCATCATTTCGTTTAGCAAAATTACGGTTATAACTCGTTACAATTGTATTCTTCTCGCCTTTCTTAACGTCATCCCGAGTCCATTGTCCGATACATGGACCACAAGCGTTAGAAAGAACAGTAGCACCAGCATCTGTAAGAAGTTTTAACTGTCCATCCCGTTCAATAGTATTAAAAATCTGCTCTGAGCCTGGAGTAACCATGAAAGAGGATTTTAATTTTAGCCCTCTTTCAGTGGCTTGCTTTGCGATACTGGCTGAGCGGCTAATATCCTCATATGATGAATTTGTGCAGGATCCAATTAAGGCCACACTTATATGATCGGGATAGCCTTCTTTGATAACCGCAGCTTTCATATCAGATGCTTTTCTATAAAGATCTGGGGTATGCGGACCAACCCAACCTGGTTCAAGCTTGGATAGATCAATTTCAAGCACTTCATCGTAATATTTTTTAGGATCATTGACGATTTCTGGATCAGCTTTTAGATACTGAGAGTATTTATCAGCTAAAGCTGCTACGTCGGACCTTTCAGTTTTTCTTAAGTAATCCCCCATTCTTCGATCATATGGAAATATCGAGGTTGTAGCTCCAAGTTCAGCACCCATATTGGTAATTGTTGCTTTACCAGTACAGCTAATTGTTTCAGTTCCTGGGCCAAAATACTCAACAATTTTCCCTGTTCCGCCTTTGACAGTTAAGAGTGCAGCAACTTTTAAAATTACATCTTTTGCAGATGTCCAACCGCTCATCTTTCCTGTTAAATTAACACCAATAAGTTTTGGAGTATTAAACCCCCAAGGCTCACCAACCATAACATCTACGGCATCAGCACCACCCACACCGATTGCAATCATTCCTAAGCCTCCAGCATTCGGAGTATGCGAATCTGTACCGATCATCATGCCACCTGGAAAAGCATACTGCTCAAGTACTACCTGGTGAATAATTCCAGCACCTGGTTTCCAAAAACCCATTCCATACCGTTTAGCTGAGGAAGATAAGAAATTATAAACTTCTTCATTTTCATTCACGGCTGATAACAGATCGCTTTTTGCGCCTTTGTAAGCATTGATTAAGTGATCACAGTGAATTGTAGTTGGAACATCGACTGCCTCTTTACCTGCAGTTGAGAATTGTAAGATTGCCATCTGAGCAGTTGCATCTTGCATCGCTACTCGATCTGGCTTCATGTTTATAAAACCTTTACCACGAACAAGAGCTTCGGTAGGCCACTCAGCAAGATGAGAGAATAAAACTTTCTCGGCATATGTTAGAGCACGACCCAAGCGTTTACGTGCCTCTGCGTGGCATTGATCAAGTTTTTTATAGAGTCCTTCTATTTGGTTAATGGCCTCTTTCTCTAACATCGTATTTCCTTTTTTACTTTCTTATAAATTTATTAACTAAAATTACTCTCTAAAATTCGTAAACTGAAGATCTATGTCTTTAACTTCACTTTTTAGATGTGCTATAACCTCTTGAAGATCGTCTCTTTTCTTTCCGGTAACTCTAACCTGATCGTCTTGAATTTGAGAACTGACTTTTAGCTTAGAATCCTTAATGCATTTAGTAATCTTTTTTAGCTCTTCTTGTTCAAGACCTTGTTTTATTTTAACCTCCTGTTGCAATCTATCGCCACCGGAAGCATACGGATCTGCAAACTCACAAGATTTCAAACTCACGCCGCGTTTGGCAAGTTTTTGAGTTAAAATGTCCTTAATCGCCCCTAATCTCATTTTATCCTTAGTATTTATAAGGATTTGACTTTCTTTTTCCTTAAATTCAACCGTGGAATTGCTATCGCGAAAATCGTACCTAGTATCGACCTCTTTCACTGTTTGATTAACTGCGTTTTTAACTTCTTGAATATTAACAACTGAACCGACATCGAACGAAGGCATATCAAATCCTTTTGATTATTGGGGGAAATCTGAAACCATTACTTCTTTGCTTTTACTCAAGACCTGATAAAGGGTCATGTTTGTAAGCTCTATACAGCTAAGCATGTTGCCATAAACAAGGCCTGTATCAATCCCAATTTTTAGTGGTAAATCAAAGATAACTTCTGCATGAGGAGTATGGCCAAATACTACAACTTTTGAAAAATGATGTCGCTGATCCAAAAAGCCCTCTCTGATCCAATACAGATCCTCTGAGACTTGTCGCTTAAGAGTCTTTTTGGGATTGAGACCGGCATGAACAAAGATATGCTCACCGCAAACCACTAAAGATTCAAGAGATTTAAAAAAATTAATATGATTTTCAGGAATCGTGGATAGCACTTCTTTGGCAGGAGTTTCTACTGGTAGACCATAACTTAAAAAAGTCATGCCTCCACCATTTTTAATATAAACTTCACCGTTGCCTCCTCCCAAACCTAAGTAAGCAAGGAGCATGTCCTCGTGATTGCCTTTAAGGAAAATAGTTTGTGGAAATTTTTGTTTAAATTGAATTAATAAATTGATTACATCTTTAGAGTTAGTACCTCGATCGATATAATCACCAATAAATACCACTAGATCTGACTGTGAAAGTTCTTCTTCAAATTGCAGCCAGTGCAAAAGAACTTCTGTCTCTTTTGCACAGCCATGAATATCACCGATAGCGAATATTCTACCGGCAGGTTTTGAAATTTCCTTTAAAAAACTCATCTCCACCTATGTCAGCCAACTGCTCAGCTATCAATTTTAAGAATTGCCAAGAAAGCTTCCTGGGGAATTGAAACGCTTCCTACTTGTTTCATCCGCTTCTTACCTTCTTTCTGCTTCTCTAGAAGCTTTCTCTTTCTTGATATGTCGCCACCATAACATTTTGCGAGCACATTTTTACGAAGAGCTTTCACTGTTGAACGAGAAATTACTTTTGAACCTATACAGGCCTGAATAGCAATCTCAAACATCTGACGTTCAATAAGATCTTTTAGTTTATCACAGAGATCCTTACCAAGCTGAAAAGCAAAACTTTCGTGCACAATAATACTTAGTGCATCGACAGATTCGCCATTTAATTTGATATCTAACTTTACAAGACTTCCAGCCCGAAATTCTTTGAATTCATAGTCTAATGAGGCATATCCGCGGGTTAGGCTCTTAAGTTTATCGTAGAAATCTAAGACAATTTCACTAAGAGGCATATCATATTGAACAAGGGCCCGATTGCCATGAATACTCATCGATGTCTGAGTTCCCCTTTTGCCTTCACAAAGGGTCAAAACATTGCCCATATATTCAGAGGGCACATGGATAGTTACCTTAACAATGGGTTCTCTAATCTCCTGAAATTTATTTGGCTCGGGCAACTTGGTCGGGCTGTCAATTGCTACGATACTGCCATCGATCATCAACATTTCGTATACTACGTTTGGTGCAGTGGTAATAAGATTTAGTTGATATTCTCTTTCTAAACGCTCTTGGATAATCTCCATGTGCAAAAGTCCAAGGTATCCACAACGAAAACCAAACCCCAATGCAACTGAAGTTTCCGGTTCAAATGTAAAAGAGGCATCATTTAAAGATAACTTTTCAAGAGCTTCTCTTAAATCTTGATAATCTTCAGATTCAACAGGAAATAGACCACCAAAAACCATTGGCTTGACTTCATGAAATCCGGGCATTGCTTCTTTGGCGGGGTTCCTTACGAGAGTTACCGTATCACCAATCTTTACATCTCTAATATTTTTAATTGCAGCAGAGAAAAATCCTACTTCTCCGGCAGATAATGAAGAAACTTCTAGAGTATGAGGAGTAAAAACCCCTAATTTATAAAGTTCGTGCTCAGCCCCAGTATTCATAAATTTGATCTTGTCACCAGTTTTTACAATTCCATCAAAAACTCTGACCTGAACAACTACTCCTAGGTAAGGATCGAACCACGAATCATAAATTAAAGCTTTTAGTGGATTTGTATCTGCTCCTTTTGGTGAAGGGACAAATTTCACTATCGCTTCAAGAAGATCTGGAACACCAATTCCTGTTTTGGCACTAACGGAAATTGCATTGCTTGTATCAAGGCCAATTACATTTTCTATTTCTTCTTTGACACGTTGTGCATCAGCACCAGGCAGATCAATCTTGTTAAGCACTGGCAAAATATCAAGATTATTTTCTAGTGCCACATAGACATTGGCTAATGTTTGAGCTTCTACACCTTGCGAAGCATCAACGACCAACAAAGCTCCTTCACAGGCAGCCAGAGAACGTGAAACTTCATAGTGAAAATCAACATGGCCTGGTGTATCAATTAAGTGGAACTGATATTCAATCCCATCTTTAGCTTTATATTTGAGTCGTACAGTTTGGGCTTTGATCGTGATGCCCCTTTCTCGTTCAATATCCATCTTATCTAAAACTTGGCTCTTCATCTCACGTTGAACTAGAGCTCCTGTCACTTCTAAGATTCTATCGGCAAGAGTGGATTTTCCATGATCGATGTGAGCGATGATACTAAAATTTCGAATATGATTTTTTGACACAGAGGGAGTTCTTTATTTTTATTTGGAAAGTCGTTTTTTAAAATCCTCGATTGTCATTTTTAATCCTTCTTCTAAGGATACTTTTGGACTCCAGGAAAGTTCTTTACTAGCAATGCTAATATCTGGCTTTCTGCGAATTGGATCATCTTTAGGAAGAGGCTTATTGATTAATTTTGACTTTGTACCGGTCATTTTAACAATTAGCGATGCTAACTCCGAAATAGACATTTCATTCGGATTGCCTAAATTTACGGGTCCAACGAATTGCTCCCTATTCATTGCAGCCATCATACCTTTAACTAGATCCTCAACATAACAAAACGATCTAGTCTGACTACCATCACCGTAAAGTGTTATATCTTCTCCTTTTAAGGCCTGAACAATAAAGTTAGAAACTACTCTGCCATCGTTAAATAGCATTCGTGGACCATAAGTATTAAAAATTCGAATTATTTTTACATCTACATTGGCTTGTTGATGATAATTCATTGCTAAGGTTTCAGCTACTCTCTTACCTTCGTCGTAGCAACTTCTGGGACCAATTGGATTTACATTTCCCCAGTAACTTTCTTTTTGTGGGTGCTCTAATGGATCACCATAAACTTCAGAGGTAGATGCCAATAAAATTTTAGCTTTAACTCTTTTTGCTACACCTAACATATTCAAAGTTCCAATCACATTAGTTTTAATAGTTTTGATTGGATTATGTTGATAATGAATTGGGGATGCTGGACAAGCCAAGTGATAGATCTGATCTGCTTCAATAACTAAAGGATTAATTATGTCATGACGAATAAACTCAAATTTTGAATTGTCACGGTGCTTAACAAAATTATCTTTTGATCCAGTAAAAAGGTTATCGACAACGATAACTTCGTGCCCTGTCTCTAATAATCGATCGCATAGGTGAGATCCAATAAATCCTGCACCACCTGTTATTACTACCTTTGACATAAACTTTCCTTACTAAACACTGGGTCTGCCAATTGAAATATATTTAAATCCACTTTTTGGCATTTGATCTAAAGCATAAAGATTGCGACCATCAAAAATTACATTGCCGCGCATTAAGCCTTTAATCTTTTCAAAATTAGGTCGTCTAAACTCACTCCACTCTGTACAAATTATTAGAGCGTCAGCTGCCATTAAAGACTCATAATTATTGTTAAAATATGTTATTCCTGCCTTATTGCCAAATGCCTGCTTAAAAGTCTCAATGGCCTCAGGATCAAAAGCCTGAATTGAAGCTCCCATCTTTAATAATTCAGCGCATATAATCAAGGAAGGGGCTTCTCTGACATCATCAGTACGAGGTTTAAAGGCGAGGCCCCAAAGACTAAAGACTTTACCTTTAATGCTTTTGGCTGAGCCATAATGCTCAAGGATTCTCTCAATTAAGACTTTTTTCTGGAGATCATTTACCTTCTCAACAGCTTTTGCAATTTCGGTATCGACGCCAAGTTTTTTAGCAGTATGAATTAGGGCTCGAACATCTTTGGGAAAGCAGGAGCCGCCGTATCCAATACCAGGAAATAGAAAACTCATACCAATACGGGAATCAGTACCTACTCCTTGCCTTACAAGTTCAATATCTGCTCCAGCTTTCTGACAAACTAAAGCGATCTCATTCATCAAAGTAATTCTAGCAGCAAGCATTGTGTTAGAAGCATATTTTGTCATCTCGGCAGAGGCACAGTCCATAATGATAATGGGATTATTATTTCTTACGAATGGAGAATATAACTCCTTCATAATATCAGCAGCTTTTTGATCAGATACTCCAACTACAACTCGATCTGGTCGCATGAAATCTTCAACGGCAGCACCTTCTTTTAGAAATTCAGGATTACTCACAACTGAAAATTCACATTTTGCATTTTTAGCAATAGTTGCTTTAACAAGAGCAGCAGTTCCAACAGGCACAGTAGATTTATTGACTATCACTTTTGACTTGGTCATTACTTTTCCCACAGCTTCTGCGACTTCTAAAACTCCAGATAAATCGCATGATCCGTCAGGTTGTGAGGGCGTGCCTACTGCAATAAAAACAACATCGCCAAACTCAACTCCCTTTTCTATTGACGTAGAAAGCTTAAGTCGATCTTCGTCAATATTTCTTTTTACTATCTCTTCGAGACCCGGTTCATAGATGGGAATTATGCCTTTAGATAGATTTTCAATCTTCTTTGCATCTTTATCAACGCACATGACTTCATTGCCGATCTCAGCAAAACACGCTCCAGCTACCAGCCCCACATACCCAGTTCCAATTACAGTGATATTCATATGATTTTTTTGATTTATTCCATCCTATGCACGGTTAATAAGCGTTCCGATTATTAAACCCTTTAATAAGGGTCATAAACATAATTTTCAAATCAAGAACTAGGGACCAGTTTTCAATATAGTAGAGATCGTGTTCAATTCGTTTCTCAATTGAAGTATCTCCTCTCCAACCATGTACTTGGGCCCAGCCAGTCATACCTGCTGGAACTTTATGACGAAGCATGTAGCTTGGAATTCTTTTCCTAAACTCTTCAATAAAAACTGGACGTTCTGGACGAGGGCCCACGATTGACATATCTCCTCTTACTACATTAATAAGCTGAGGCAGTTCATCTAGACTTAAAGATCGTAATAATTTTCCAATTGGAGTAACTCGATTATCACCAGGAATTGTCCAACCTGGACCACCGTATTCAGCATCCAATAACATTGTACGGAATTTTAAAATCGAAAAAGAAGATCCATCTAAACTTACTCGTTCCTGATTATAAAGTATTGGTCCTTTGGAGGTAATTTTAATCAAGAGTGCGATCAATATCATTAGAGGAGAAAGGATAAAAAACGCCAACAAGCCAATAAAAATATCCAAGGCTCTCTTAGTTACCAAGTTGATACCTTCTAGAGGTGAAGATCGAAGACTTATTACAGGCAATCCTTCGAAATCTTCAATCGAGCTGCCCAAAGTTGTAAAACCCTGCAAGTCAGGAACTATTCTAAGATCCACTAATGAGTCACCAATGCTTTCCATTACAGAAGAGAGATAGTTGTTATCTTCCATTGGCAGAGCAATGACTACCTGATCCACTTCAAGTCTCTTAAGGCAACTTGTCAGATCTTCATATTTTCCAAAAACCGGAAGACCTCGAGGGCCCTTTTGTTCATTCCCATCCTTAGTCAAACAACCGATTACTTGAATACCTAGTTCCCTTCTCTTTCTTATTCTAGAAGCTAAGTCTCCTGCCAACCGTCCGCCACCAACAATTAAAAGGTAGCGTAAATTATAACCTCTGCGTCGAACCTCCCGAAGAGTGTACCTAAGAAGAGTTCTCTGAGCGATTGTTCCAATAGTGGCAAAAAATCCGAAATATAAAAATACCAGACGTGAAAAGGGAATGCTCTTTTCTCTAAATAAGTAAGTGGCAGAAATTAAAACAATTAAAGCCAATGAATTTGCATTTAAAAGTAACCAAAGCTCTTTCCTAGGTTTAGTTCCGCGCATCGGCTTATAAAGACCCATTCGTCTAAAAACGAATGCCCAGATTAACCATATGAAAAACAACATTGAAAAATAGTTATTAAAAGAAGGAACTCCCTTATCTGCTGGAATAATGTCAGTTTGAAATCTGATCCAATAAGCCAGAATCCAGGCCAAAGAGACCACCAATAGATCGGCAGAGATAAATAAAAATTCAAAAAGCTGACTTCTTTGCTTGAGCATATTATTGAAAATTAACTAGGCTACTAAAACTTTATTTACAACTTGTGAAGTCTCGATTCTAGGCAACCCTAATTTTTTAAGTAATACATTCCAGTTATCCTGAAATGCTTCAACTCCGAACACACGTGCCCGATCTAAACAGACACTAGATTCAAAACAATCTTCGTTATCAATAAAGTATCTGACACTCTCAACCAAGGCACCAACTTCTTGACCGGGCCTTTTAGGAATAAAAACTCCAGTAGATTCAGATGGTTGTATGGCTTTTGGCAACCAGTATCGAACGCCTAAATGACTTTCTTTCAAAGCTCCATCATAAAGTGCGATAACTGGTCGGCCAGCTGCCATACATTCTATTGGGATTAAACCAAAATCTTCTGTGCCAGGAAAAATAAGTGCTCGGCAATTTCTGAAACATTCTGCAAGTTCGGGATCCGATAATTTTCCAAAAAATTTAATATTAGACTTTGCAATCAATCTTAATTTTTTTTCTTCCGGACCGCCTCCAGCTATCCAAAGCTCTTGACCTAATTTATTAAAAGCTTCAATCACAAGATCCACTCTCTTGTAAGGCACTAAAGCTCCAGCATATAAAAATGCTTTCCCCTTTATATGTGGCTGTGTCGGTCGTATCCATGAAGTATCAACTGGAGGGAAAATTACTTCTGAATCACTACGGTAATAACAACGAATTCTGGCAGCAACAAACTTACTAATTGCAACAAAGATATTGACACGTTTTTGACCTTCCAGATCCCATCTACGAAGGTAAGTAATGATTGGCCAAAGAAATGGGGTTAATTTTCCAAAATAACTATTAGCCTGATCCCAAATATATCTCATGGGTGTAAAACAGTAACAAATGTGAGGAATGCCTCTAGGAACAGGAACATTTTTGGCAGCCGCATGACTAAGGGATATCACCAAGTCATATCCCTTTAGATCAAATCCTCTAATGGCTAATGGGAAAAGTCCCAAAAGGTAACGATAATATTTTTCTACTTTGGGGAAATATTGCAAAAAAGAAGTCGCTTTTACTCGAGCATCGATCTCGGGATGAGTTGCTCCTTTAACATGGATTAAAGTAAAAACATCGGCCTGGGGATACATGCGGATAAATGAAAGAAGACATCTTTCTCCGCCGCGCATCCCAGTTAGCCAATCATGTATTATTGCAACTTTCACTTTAAAAATTCCCTTATCAACTTGTTTGAGATTTAAATGCTGAAATAGCTTCTCGATATAAATCAGTAGTCGCCATTCCTGTTCTTTCAACTGTGTAAGGTGAGAGATCCATCTTAGTTAAGGAAGTGGCAGTTCTTTCTTTAAAACTTAGATAGCCCTCTACTAATCCATTTGCCAAACTCTCAATAGAAAAATCCTTACAAATAATGTCATCATCATTAATTAATTCCATAATGGCCTTCACTGGTCTTGTTACTACTGGTGTACCTTGAGATTTTGCTTCAATTACAGGCAAACTGAATCCTTCCATATATGAAGAAATGGCAAGGCAAGTAGCTCCAGCATACAATTGAGATAACTCAACTCTATTTACTGAACCAACAAAAACAATATCTTCAAAATCAGAAACATCCTTAAATCTTTTAGAAAAATCTTCAACGCTTGGAATGCCATGTCCAACTAGGACAAGTTTTGTTTCTTTGAGATTTTCTTTTACTTGATTAAAGGCCCTAACAAGATCTGAGAGACCTTTGTGAGGTTTAGAATTTGAGAACACCCCTAAGATATATTCTCGATTCTTAATTAAATATTTCTCTGAAAAACTTTGAGAGATCCCTTCAGAAGAAATCATAAATGGATCAACCGCATTTGGTACAACTTTCACCTTACCAGCAATGCCTTTTGAAAAATTGCACAGACTTTCTTTGGATGCCTTACTTACTGTTAAAACTTTAGTGGCTCTTTTAAGAGCGGAACGAATTAGAAATCCTGCAACAAATGGGTAATAAAATTTTTCGGGATTTGTTATATGAATTAGATCGTGCACAGTTACCACAGTCGGAATAGGCACGTTATAAGGCAGTGTATAATGTGGAACATGGAAAAGATCGAACCTAGAAAAATCAATGCGCTTTGAAAGATGAAACATTTCATCGAAAGAATATGATTTTGAATTATCTTCTATCAAATTTAAAAGTTTTGCTGAAGGAACAAAGGACTTTTTATCACTTGAAACAAGAAGTGTCAGATCTACTTCGTGCGAACATAGGAGACCAGCTATCAGGTTTTGAATATAGATCCCTATTCCTCCATCCCCTAATTTTCTTGCATCAAGCAAAACTTTTAGAGGTACTTCTGGCGCAGTAAATTCCTGAAAAACAGGAGCTAGTTGGCTATTTTGCGATTCCAATTTCTTCTCCCACCTACCACTGAATGGAGTTCGCTTACAGAATTACCACCTTCAATAATCTTTCTTATTACGTAGATAGGCTTATCCTGAGATTCGTAATATGTACGAGCCTGCACCTCAGCTAAAAGTCCAAAACAGAAAAATTGAGCCCCAATAATTAAAAGAACAACGCCCAACATCAATAGTGGTCGATTGCCCATTGGGATATGATTAAAAAATCTTTGGTAAGTAATAAGGGCCAAGGTAAAAAATCCTACGGCAGCAGTAACAAATCCTACAGTTCCGAAAAGATGAATTGGTCTTTTTGAAAAACCCAACAAGAACTTCACGGTTATTAAATCTAAAACAACTCTGATTGTTCTAGATATTCCGTATTTAGATGTTCCAAACTTTCGAGCTCTGTGGTTAACAGGCATCTCATAAATTTTAGCTCCAATCTCCGCAGCTAAAGCTGGTATAAAACGGTGCATTTCACCGTAAAGCTTTATTCCTCGGGCAATTTCACCAGTCATAACTTTCAAAGTACAACCGTAATCATGTAGATTTACATTCGTAGATTTTGAAATAATCCAATTAGCAATGCGACTAGGTAGCTTGCGACTAATAAAAGCGTCTTTGCGATATTTACGCCAACCAGCCACCAAATCGTAGCCTTCATTTAGCTTGGCAACCATCTTGGGAATCTCAGCAGGATCATTCTGTAGATCCCCATCTAAAGTAATAACAATATCGTACTTTGAGTTTTCAAGACCAGCAGCCATAGCTGCCGTCTGTCCGAAATTTCTTCTAAATTGAATGATCTTTACGTTATTATCACCTGAGGAAACATCTGTAAGAATCTCTACACTACGATCCTTAGATCCATCATCAACATAGATGATCTCATATGGAGTATTCAACGAAGCCATAATATCGGAGACCTCGGCATAGCCAGGAGCAATATTTAGCTCTTCGTTATAAATTGGAATAACTACTGATATACCTTTCATATTTCACCAAAAAGTTAGACCCATACCCTACTATAATTATAGTAGTTATGAAACTAGGTAAGATACTGAAATTGTCGATCAATTTCGTTACTTAGCGGTAACCAGTAACTGATTCAGCAAATCCGATTTTTCAGGCACAAGTGTCAAATGGGATTTTCCTTCAATCACTCGTTGACACTCAAGTACTTCAAACATGGCGTTGGCAACTTCTTTATCTTGAGCAATTCTGCCGAGTTCATTTCCAACTACAAAAGGTCTAATGGCCGCGGCCTTGGCAAATTCTACAGCTGCCTGTTTTTCAGCAGTGCTTGTAATAATGTTTACTTGATTTGAGCCGTCTTGTTTTATGGCAGAGGTAACTTGACGAAGTCGGTTAACAACTTTCTCTTCAATTTGGCGAATCATACCTACATCTCTAAAATGTACTTTGCGAATATAAACAGATCCAAGCTTATAGCCCCACTCATTTGATTTCTCTGAAACTTCTTCGCGGACGAGTTTACTCATGCCATGTCTATCTTCTAGCATTCTACCAAGCTTCATATTACTAAGGCAGCGAACAGCCACGTTACTAACATTGGCTCTTAATGATCCACGCGGATCGGTGTTCTTAAAAAGGAAAGAGACTGGATCGCTGACGAACATTTCATACCAAATACCAATACCCATCGGAGCACCCTCTTCTGAATTTACGGGCTGACTTCGTAAGTATTCTTGATCAAGACGCATATCAATTGTGTAGCATCTGCCAAAAAAATTAATGATTGGGAAACGCCAAGTAAGAGTAAAGGGTAGAAAGTGGAATCCTGGACGATCAATAACTGCCACTACTTTGCCAAAGAAAACATAAACTAAACAGCTTGATTCTTGGACAATGGCATAGATCCCAAAAAGCCTAAGAATACCAAAGAAAAATGACGTTAGAAAAAAACAAGCGATGAAAGTAACAACTGCCACTATTATATAAGAATCAGCGTTCATCTTGAACCCTCCATTATAATTCGTTCTGCCTTTCCAAATAGTGCTAAGCGAATATTTCGTAAATAGATTTGTAAAGCTCCTGGATTACTTTTCTTCAATGTAGATAGTTGATCTGCAAGGGCAACTAGTGGCTCTACTTCAGCTTGGGCTTTTAATGTTTCGATTTCGACGGCACGTCTGGAAAGAACAATTTTCTGATCTGCAGAAGCTTGAGCTAAACTAATATCTGAAGATACCTGATTATGAGCTGTGTTAATTGCTGCCAGTGCGGATTCCACTTCGGCCGGAGGATCTATGCCCGTAATCAAAGATGCATCTAACACCATGCCGTACCGTGCAGCCGAACTTTGGCATTCTTTGTCCATATGTTCGTTAAGATCTCTAAGATTTTTTCTAAGATCATTGATTGAAACACCAGTAACAATGCTTGAACCAACTGGTGATGACTCACTACCTTCAATTGGTTTTGCTTCAAAATTGGCAATTCTCTCACGCAAAATTGAGATAAAAAAGCCCATTACGTGGGCAAATGGTTGCTTTACTCCAAAAAGATATGCATACAGATTTCTATCACTAACTCGGAATCGAATCTCGCCATTTAGTCCGGTATTTAACTGATCTTTTGTAACCGCTTCTAAAATCTTGCCACCATAGTTGGCTTTAGGATCTTCGGGATCAAACGCCATGTTTACTGTTTCTGTTGCAATAGAAACTTTGTGAACCTTTTGCCAAGGCCATTTGAAATACGGTCCACCTGGATTTATGACTCTTAATTGAGGATAATTATACCGCAACTTCTCATCCTCTCTCAAACCTTCTGATATTGGATCTTGAAGTGTTGTTAACCCCTTGAGTCTTTGAGCACGACCGAAACTGGTTTTAACTGCGCGTTCATTTTGGTTAACAGTATAAAATCCAGTTAAAATGCAACGTACAACAAACCAAGCTGCCACCCCTAAAGTAATGCCGTAAGGAACCGGACCTAATGAAGTAAACATAGATAAACTTTAAATAAAAAATATTTTATAGTAACTTTCAAAAAGTCTTTGCCGAAAAGCGAAGGCTTTTGAAAGTTACTATCCCCCGGAGAGATAATAAATAGTGTTTTTCATTTTCAAAAATCATAGTTAACCCGAAGGGTTAACAAGAAACAAGATTTAACTTAGTCTCCCTTGCAATATCTTGTGATTCAGCAAAAACTTTTGAAAAACACTATATAAACTAGACGGTATTGAAGATTAGATCGAGAGTCAAAAGGTTTCAAAGTGTAAGTTCACTTTGAAATTAAGAAACATTTACTGTCTTTCCATTTAATTCTTGAGAAATCCCAACAACTAAATAGTCTAAATCTTTTAAGCCAATATTGGTCATTTTATGAACTGCTTTTGCTGGGATTATAACGGCATCACCTTCATTGAGTTGCTCAATTTGATTTGATACTTCTATTTTGGCTGTACCTGAAATAATAATAAAAACTTCCTGCATATCTTCGTGATAATGAGATGCAAAGGATTTACCAATTGGCATTTTAGCCCAGTTAATCATTTGAACATGGCCATTGATAATATCTTCCTTCATGGCAAGAATCTTTTTAAAGACACCAGGATCTTTTGAATCTTCATGAGATGCAGGGATAAATTTTAGATCTGAGCCTCTTACAACTTTCATTATAACTTTCATTTGTTTTACTTTTTTAAAAGTTCAGTAAAAAGATTTTCATACTGATCGGTAATTGCATCCCAAGAATAAAGTCTATTGGCTCGATCCTTGGCTTTGGAGCCCAATAACTCTCGCTGAGGCTTATCAACACAAAGTCTTTTAATCTTTTCGGCAAGCTGGACAAAATCATTTTTTGAATACAACTCTCCTGCATCTGCTAAAACTTCATGATTCTCAGAGGTACCATTTGCAATCACACAATTTCCATGAGCCATAGATTCTATTAATGCTGGATGAGTTCCTCCAACTTCAGTAGCTTGAACATAAATCATACAATTTGATTGTAGCTCATGATAGGCATCGCCAAATCTAAAACCTGCAAAAATTACTTTTTGTTTTGGATTTAGTTTGCAAATTGACTCTGCATATTCTTTGAGAGAAGATTTATACGCTGTTGCGTATGGAGCATCACCTACTATCACTAAGGGAACATTGACCTCACTTTTAGCATAGGCTTCAATCACACCAAGAGCGTTATTCTCTGGTTCTAAACGACTTACATAAAGAATATATTGATCTTTAATTAGATCTAACTCCGATATTGTTTCTTGTGGAGGAATTTTTTTTGCATCTGCACCATAAGCTATAATTTTACATTGAGTTCGGTATGTTTGCAGATAATATTCGGCAATAACTTTTGCATCGGCTATTACAATATTTGCAAACCAGGTAGAAGCTATCTCTCCTATTCTGTACCAAAGCTTTCCAATTGCATTCCACTTAGTCCTGTTTCTCTCAATTCCATCAACATTAATAGCCAGAGGAATTCTTTGTAGATTTACTAACCAAGCAAATGGACTATTTGCCGCGTTACAAAGTAAGGCCACGTCAAAGTTTTGTTTGAATAGATCAAGAAAGCAAAAAAAAGAATGAAGAGGTGTTTCGAAATACTTGTGCCGGAGTGTAGGAATAAAAATCTGTCTAACGCCTTCGTATGTACTTTCCCCTTTTTTTGAATCAGTAAAAAATCTGCGGCAATAAACAGTTACGCAATGGCCTCTTGCTACTAATCTTTTAGAAAGTTCTTCTGCAAAAGTTTCAAAGCCACCATAGCGAGCTGGAATTCCTCTTGTGCCTAGAATAGCAATGTTCAGTCTCTTTTCTGCTGAAAGCAATTTGGACCTATATGAATCAATGTTTTATAATAATCCTCGATACTTACAATAATAAACTTCTTCAGGAAAGCCACTTGTCGAATTTTCTTCGTTCCTGACTATACCTCAATTATAGTTGAGATCTGTGTCGCTGCAATTCATGTAGTTACATTGACTCTTTATTACTGATTATTTCGAAATCTTAGTTTCGTGGGGTGTTTCAGTTGAAGCAGTTTGGCAACAACTCTCTTTCTAATATTTCTGGAAAATCAATAATCGATATATTAATTTCGAAATCTCATTTCTTTGTTTTCAGTTATTCAATTACTCAAAAGATCCTACTGTCCTGGAGTGAAAATGCTGAGGAAATCTTAGGAGTAAAAGATGCTTCAATAGCTCGTGATGGCAATTTATTTCTTAGACATGTTCACTCAGATGATCGTTTTGCACTCCTAACTGAACTCGAAAAAGCCTTCAAAGGAGAAAGTTCTTATAGAGCAACTTATCGTTGGATCCGTCCAGATACTGACGAAACTCATTGGCTTCATTGTCGAGCTGGACTTACGGTTACTGACTCAGAGAAAATATTTGAAGGAATTATAATAGATCTCTCAAATGAGTTTACAGGTGAAATGAGTCGCATTGCTGGGCCTGATTCCGTGCAAACAATTCTCTCTGCCTTGCCGACCTTAGTCTTTACTGTCGATCAAGATTTAAGACTTCTAAGAATAAATCGTCCTAAAGGAGCTCAGCTTTTTAACTTTGGGGATGAACATTTCAATTTTGAGGAACTAAAGATTGGTCGCAATTTACTCGAAACTTTCACAGATCCTGAATTGAAAGATGGGTATAAAAAAATTACTAATGCAATTTTAGAAGGACGTATCCCTCATCATCGACGAAGGATTGCACTAGAAGAAACAGTTTTTAATTTAGAAATCACAGCACTTAGTGATAAAGATTTAATTCAAGGACTTTTATTTATAGTCTCAGATATTACTGAAATTGTACGCTTAGAGAAAGAAATGGCAAATTTGCAAAAAGCTGACGGTTTAAGACTGCTTGCCGCTGGAGTTGCTCACAATTTTAATAACGCTCTCCAAGGCATACTAGGCCATGCTTCAATTTTAGCAGGTCACTCAGACAACAAAGAATTCGTAGCAAAAGCTGGGAATTCCATCATTGAGTTAGTTAATCGAGCCTCTGATTTAACTAAGCAGCTTTTAGCAAACGATCAAGAAAATCAAGATCGACCTACTGCCCTTGATCTCAATACTATTTCAATGGCGGCTATAAATGCTGTAGAGGATCTTTTCACCTCTGGTATTAAAGTTTCTGTAACTTTTGGAAATCCTGAAATAATTATTGCTCCAAAATATTCTTTAATTGAGGCTATCGTTGCGATTTTAAAAAACGCTAAAGAAGCCATCTGTAATTGCGAAGAGAAAACCAAATCTCTCACAATTAAAACTTCTCAAGCACGAATTGGAGACTGCGAAATAAGTGATCTCAAGGCAGGTTCATACACTAAGCTAAGTATCACAGACTCTGGTTCAGGAATGGAAAGTCAAACTTTGAAGCGGTGTTTCGAACCATTTTTCACCACAAAGGAACATGATCCACAAACTGGAGTTGGAATCAAACCGAGTGGATTGGGACTTCCAAAAGCACTTGCCATAATTAGAAGTCTTGAAGGCGCCCTCGATATTGAGAGTGTTAAAGACTTTGGTACGACTGTCTCAATCTATCTTCCAGTTAAAGAAGAAATAATCCCAGAATCAGATAAAATAATTTCTATTAAAAAAATTCATCCTGAGATTTTAATCATTGATGATGACCTAATGGTTCTAAATACGGTTCAAGGTATGATAACGGATCTGGGTTATGATTGTATAACGGCAGATGATTCGAAAAAGGCACACATGGCCTTACGACAAAATCTTCGAAGCCTTCGTTTAATTATTCTTGATGCAATTATGCCAGGTGCTGATGGAGCAACAGTTTTAAAAGGATTAAAGAAAATTAATCCTCAAATAAAAGTAATTGGATTTTCAGGAGCAACGCCCCAACAAACTTACCCACTGATCCAAGCAGGAGCTTTACAGATTCTAAGAAAACCTGTGGGACAAACTGAGCTAAAACAAGTTATAGAGTCTTTGCTTGGAAATATCTCCAAAGTAGCAACTAATCTTTGAATTAAGAATCTTAAGAGTTAGTAATCTATTGCCTAGCCAAACATTTTTCTAAAAAACACTTACCTAACTATCCACCCCATTAAGCTAACATCCTAAAACATATACAATGGGCCTGTTGCGAAACTCTCTTCTACTGCAAAAAGAGATCTTTGGCCTGCGACTTCGTCAGTCATCGAGAGAAAATCCTCAACATATCCCAGTGGATATGCTTGCGGTTTTCTCTCTCGATTTCCTCGTCTCGGCTCAAATCTCTCTTTTCTCGTAACGGATGTAGTTTCGCAACAAGCCCACAATAGTTCTAAAATTTTGCCCTTGCGAGGCAACATAAAATCCATGATACATGGAGTTCAAAATTGACCATAACAATGCCAAATGACTAATAATGTCTAAAGATCTTTGTTAGTGGCACAACACTAGGATAATATTAGGTTTTATGTTTCAGTTTTTAGAAGAACTCATCTTAGTTTTGGCGAAAGCCTTTTACTCTCTCCCGGCGATAGTCGGTGTATTCACTTTAGGTGCTGCTGCACTTATACTTTTAGTTGTCCAATTCACTAAACAACACCAAACTTTTGTACCAGGCTTCTTTGCTTTTCTATTTGGAATATTAGAGCTCTTCCATTATCTATGGCCTGTCCGTGCAATCCGATTTATTGACTCATTAATTCTCAGTATTCACACTCCAGTCTGGAGTCGAACATCAATGGGGATTTTGGAACCTATCTTCTCTTTAGGTGTTGGGCCTTATCAAAATAGAAACATACTAGAAGAAACGGTATTCATTGCATTTGTCGCATATTTAATTAGTGTCGTAATACATGGCGTAAAAGATCCTACATCATCAATTGCGAATACAACTTCTGGCAGCGGATTTTGGAGTCTTTTCTCAAATTCAGTCATACGACCACAACGATCTACTTCGAATGAGTTAGGCTCAGGGGACTTTGCTACTAATGAACAAATCGCTAAATGGGTTACTCCATCAGGAAAAGAGGGAGATACGCTTTTAGCTGTTGAGGACTTACGCGGAGCAAAAGGTACAGCTTTTAAGAAAGCCACATTGCGTATTCCTCGTGGTGAGAGGAATAGACATATACTAGCCGTTGCTAAAACTGGCTCAGGAAAAACTACCAAACTAATCTTACCGATTCTATACAATGACTGCTTAGATCCAGTTTGCTCTACTATTGTAATCGATTCAAAGCCAGAAATGTGGAAAAAATTAGCTGGCATGACAAGAAAATATAATCCCGGCAAAGAGATCTTACTTTTCAATCCATTGGATCTTGGTCGAAGTCTCAGCTGGAATATCCTAGCGAAAATTGAAACTGACACTGACGCTAAACTGATTGCAAATACTATTATTCAAGCAACCGATAACCCTTCTGCAAAACAAGATAGTCCATTCTTTCGTAACAACGCCTTAGCAATTCTAAATGCGATCTTCATCGGATTACTCAATGATCCAAAAGAATATCTATCCATGCCAAGAGTTCATCAATTGGTACAATGCGGAAATAAAAATCTTGCTGCTTGGCTGGAAGCCCATCCAAAATCAATTCGCAATACAAAGACTTTCGTAGATCTAGTAAAATCTGGTTCACAAAATGCTGATACCATAATGTCTGAGTTAAGTATGCGCCTTTCAGCTTGGGATCTTGAAGCTATCAGAGCCACTACTTCTAAACATGAATTAGATCTTGAGACATTAATTACTAAACCGACATTATTCATTGTGGAACTTCGTGAGTCTGAACTTGAAATGCTTCGACCCTTAGCAAACGTAATCGTCACTGAGATTTTGCGCTTTCTTACTAAACGAGCCGAATCGTTCCCAGGTACCTGCTTACCTCGCCCAGTGGGATTAGTAATTGATGAGTTCTCAAGTGCCCTTGGTCGCTTGCCAGATATTCACGTCAAACTAAATACCTTACGATCTAGAAATGTGAGCATAACTGCCGCAGTTCAATCTTTGGCTCAAATTCAAGCTAACTACCAAGATGATGGCGAATCAGTAATTGCGGGTTTCAGCAGCAAGATCTTCATGCCAAACCTAGATGTATCTGACGCTGAGTGGGCCTCTAAGGAATCGGGTCAGATGACTGTCAGATTCAAAACTAATTCAACTGGAAGTAATAAAAAACTTACTGAAGTTTTTGCAAGTAAAAATGATGGATCTCAAGAGCAAGTACAACAACGGGCTGTTTTAACCCCTGATGAAATTGGCAAACCTTCCGATAATATTGCCACATTCTTTATGCCAAACACTCCGGTGTTCCAAGGCTTTCTAATTCCCCATTTTCAGATTCCAGAGATGTTATCTCGAATTTCAGAGTTTGATACTGAAAAATTCCAATTAAATTTGAGAAACGAGGCTCTAACTTTTGAAGAGACTCCACTAAATCTTCCTCCACCTCCCGGGGCTGAGGCAAGTACTGCTGCACCAGGAGCTACCAATCTTCCTGGCACAGGTGTCCGACCTGGAATCTCAGATACTCGTGGTTGGACAGATGAACAAATTCTTAAAAAGATGGAAGAGATTAAGGCTCGCATTGAGTGGGACAAAACAACTGGAAGTGCTAGAAAATGGTGGTTGGCATTTGAGAATGAAAATAAGCATCGTCTAGCTCTCGTGCTAAGGTTGGCTGAAGAACTTGATATCAGAAAAGCTACAATTACAGAGTTCTTTTTAGCCTACGTTTATAGTAACACTGATAATATTCAAGCGAATCTTAACTACCTTGATTACACACGCCTCAAGAGACAAGAAGAAGAGAAGAAGCGTAAAGCCCGTGCTGATGCTGCTAAGCAAAAGTCTGATGAAATGGCAGCCACTGGAGGCACCTCTGGCACTGCTCAAGCAGATAGCGGAGAAACACCTGATGTGACTACTACAGATGGCAGAAGAACAGCATCTGGCGGAGTTTAATATCGTAAGTCCAAATGAACTTTCCGAAAGAAAACCTTTAGAAAAAGTATTCGGAAATTACTTCTTGGGATAACTATAAACTGCAATTAAGATTATTCTGTGTTATTTGGAATAATCTTCAGAATTCTTTACTTCTAAGATTCGACCAAGACCTTTTACGTACTTTTCCTGATACGGCAAGTTAAGCAGCTTTAGATCTAAAATTACTTCTTCCGGTTTTAACCTTTGATCATCGATAAAGAAGGCTTGGCTGTATTTATTCTGCCACAGCCACTTAATTGTCTCGCGACGAAGAGAAGCATCTCCCCAATGAAATCGGAAAGCTGGAACATCCGCAGCATATTCGATAGTACCAGAGCGCATCTCTGCCCAAGCAACATCAATGCCATTAAAAGCAGCATGATAAACTGCAACTTGCCTCGATAATTCTTTCCTAACCTGATCTAATTCTAAATAATTAATCTTAGAATAAGTACGAAAGACTATTATTAAAGATCCAACAGTGAGTAAGAAGTTAAAATACTTTTTGGGTAAGGCAGAAAGAGAATAATATAAGAAGATTCCTAAAGTGACTAAACTTGAGGCATAGGGGTAATAAGAAACTCTAACTTTATGAGAAATAAAAAATGCATAATTAAATATCGACAAGATCAAAGAAAAATAAAACCACTGACGGGCTTCTTTAATTTTTATTGAAAGTATTCCAAGAAAAGCTAGAAATCCTACCTGCCATAAAAACAAAGGTCTGTGTACTCCAGTATAAAAATTTATTCCTCTTAATAATTTATCAATTGGAGCAAATTCTGAGTCCGCAGTTGGGTATGAACTTGCAAAGGGACTGCCTAAAAGAAAATATAGATATAAAAGGTAAAAACCGACTCCTGAAATCAAAACCACAAAAGTGCCTACAAAAAAAGACTTAATAACTCGCAGAGCTTTTATTTTAGAAAAGTCCTTAAAAACGAAAGATCCTAAAAAAAAGGGCAATAAAATGAGATTTGCCACTCTAAAAACAACACTACTGCTCAACAAAGCCAGGGATAACAAAGGAAACTTTGCCAAGAGAATTCCAGCAGCAATTAATATTCCAAAAGTTGGTGCAACCGAGTTAACCCTTTGAAATTCAGTATTCCATGGAGCAAGTTCGACAAAAGTTAATAAGATTACAGAAGTTATAAAAAATGTCTGAGAATAATTTCGAAGTACTAAAAAAAGAGAGATTAAAATTGGAATAACTATCAGTAAAATGGAAAGCGCTGGAAAAAATACCTGTCGTAAATCTTTAGGCAACAGGGATAACATTATGCTTGTCCCTGGCGGATATCGATTGATTACCTTATCCCCTATTAAATGATAGGCATGTGGAGTTAGCATTTGTTGGTATAATAATTCATCCGTAGTGAGTGTTTTTAGATGAGATAAAAGAGAATTTTTAAAAACTCTTGGAATGTGATCAGAAAATACAGTTCCTGCGGAGATTGCCTGAGCTAAGTTCAAGTATCCAAACTCATCACTTCCGATTGGAAGCTTTTTAAATGAGCCTTCATATTTAACAGCACTATAAGTGACAACAACAAAGAAGACAGTAACACTAAGAAAAATTCTGACTAAATTTCCAACATTTTGCATTTATAAAACTTAGCTAAATTAGCCACAGATCGTAAGTGATCTTCCACTTTTCGTCGAAGTTATTGCCATGCGATAAGGATTGTCGCCCTTCTGTAAATGAAATTCCTTGCAGTTTCCAGAAGTTAAGTAGAAACACGGAGGTCGTAAATGGCAATATCATACGCGAGTAACACACAGACACTCTCTTCCATTAATAAGCTAAATCAAGCGACAAATTCCCTCTCGCAAACTTTTCAAAGATTATCTTCGGGTCTTAGAATTAATAAAGCTAGTGATGATCCTGCAGGACTTCACGTCGCAGACAAGTTAAGAACTGATGCCAGGATTGCGGCAGTAGCAATTCGTAATGCAAATGATGGCATATCTCTTACATCAATTGCGGATGCGGCACTTCAAGAAATCTCAAATGTTCTTGGCAGAATGGCAGAACTCGCCGAACAAAGTTCAAATGGTATCTTTACTACAGCCCAGAGATCGGCTCTATCAACTGAATTTATAGCATTGGGCTCAGAAGTCGAAAGGATAGCACAAGTCACGGAATTTAATAATTTAACATTACTTTCAGGTAGCAGTTCAATTGCTTTTCAAGTTGGGCTTACAGGTGGTGCAAACTCATTAATAACAATAACTTCAGTTCTTGGAACATTAGCCTCCCTGGGACTTGCTGGTGTTGGACAATCCTCTTTAAGTTATTCGATTCTGACAACAACAGCGACCGGCTCTCAAAGTGCTTCGCAGCTAGCTTTGAATGCAGTAACTTCAGCAATTAATATTTTGACCAATAATCGCGGAACTCTGGGAGCAGCAGAGAGTCGACTTAGTCACGCTATTAATTTTTTAACAGTTACTAGAGAAAATTTCATTGCAGCTGAAAGTCGAATTAGAGATATAGATGTCGCAGAGGAGAGTGCTACTCTCACCAGGCTGACAATCTTGCAACAAGCAGCCACTGCTATAGTTGCTCAAGCAAATCAGCAACCACAACTAGTGTTAAGTCTCTTACGTTAATTACTTATTGGGATAACTTTATAGGTAATTTTTGCCTATCACATAAATAACCTTTCAAAAGAAATTAAAATAATCTCAATAGTTAGATATTTGCTCTCCTTGGTCTAATTATTGCTTAATATAGCGAGTGCCATAAATACATAGCGAAATAACCCCAAACAGTCTGCACTCGCCATAGTGCCGACCAGAGGGAGGCAAAACAATTAATGCCAAGTGTCATTAGAAAAAATGTCTTTAGTCAAGAAAGGAGAGCTTCATTACGTATTTTCACTTTAGAGAAAATTTCGTTTTGTTATTCACACTTGATATAGGAAGTAACAATTTAATAAAGATTTAAACCATGCCCGTAGTCAATTTTTCAGGTCTAGCTTCTGGTATCGACACTGAAGCACTAATTAAAGCAATCATTGACTCAGACAGGCAGGTCAAAATTAAGCCGCTTGAGAAAAAAGTTACTGAGTTTACAGACGAAAATGCAAAGCTTGATGAATTAAAAACTCTTTTAAAATCACTCAAAGATATTGGAGATGGTTTTAGAACAGTATCCTCACAAGGTGGAGCTCTTACAAAAAATACGACTTCCTCAGATGAAACGGTAGCTACTGCAACAGCAGATAATGATGCATTTAATACATCATTTCAGCTAACTGTTACTACATTAGCTTCCAATGGTACTGCCTCTTTTAATAATACATTTGCTGATACTTCGACCGTCATTAACTCAGGAGCAAGTCCTTCGAGCGTCGTAGTAAATATTGGAACTGGAACAGAATTAGAAACAACTACCTTGAATGTTGATAATACAACAACGGTAGCAGGATTTGTAACAGCTTTTAATGAAGCCTCTACTAAAGCTATTGCAACAGCCGTAAATGTTGGTACTGCTGCCTCTCCCTCGTACAAAATCATGTTTAGTTCTCTCAATGAGGGTACTCTTAAAGGGAATTTAAGCATAACTGATGCCTCCTCATTTTTTAGCGCCGGTAGTACAATTCAAAATGCTAGTAATGCTACTTTCAGTTTACAAGGAATTACAGGCACAATTACACGCTCCAGTAACAGTGTAAGTGATGTAATTCCTGGTGTAACAATTCAGTTAAATAAAGGTGGGGCTTTAAGTACCACTATAACTGTTGGCGATGATGTTGAAGGAAGTATTGCAAATGTTCAAACATTTGTTGATAAATATAATGAAATTGTAGCTTTTGTTTATGAAAATAATCTCATCGTTCCTCCTGAATCCACAAATGGCTTAAATACATTCAGTCCGCTCTCAAAATCGAGATTAGATGATAATACTTTATCTACACTAAGAACGGCCCTAAGTTCTGTTGCCTACACTGGAGGTTCCCAAATTAGAATTTTAGCTGACATTGGTATCACAACTCAGCAAGATGGAACTTTGAAATTTAATGGAAGCGGCTCATCGAATGATATTAATGCCTCTACTTTCTCAGATGCACTTGCAAAAGAGTCTGAATCTGTTCAAGAAATTTTAAATTCCCTTGGTAGATTAATTGGTGGCCTAGCTGCTTCTGGTGGCGTGATCGATGTTTTTACAAGATTCCAAGGTCTTTATGAAAATTCAATAACTACAAAGAAAAATAGAATTGATGATCTAAATATAGAAATTAGTGATGCGGAAAATGTGCTCACACAGAAAGAAACAACATTAAGAGCTCAATTTTCTCGATTTGAGTCGCTCACAAGTAGACTTCAACAACAACAATCATCATTAAGCGCCGCCTTAGGTGGACTCGGCAACTAGTGATATCCATGATTAAAACAAGTTTCTCGAGTTCATTCAAATACTTAAAATAAAATTTGATTCTTAAGATTTCTTCTTCTTTCTGCCGATAACTCCCTTGTAGCGTAAACTCAACAAACAAGGGCTTTAAGTGGCATCAATCAATTTTTTCGGAGTTGGATCTGGACTTGATACCAGTAGTATCATTAATTCACTTCTAGATCAGAAGCGTCAGTCTCGAATTAAACCAATCGAAACAAAAATATCTAACTTACAAGATACAAATACGGCATTTACAGATCTGATCTCCAAGTTAAATAAGCTTAAAGACTCGGCAAGTAGCTTCAGAGTTCTTAATGGTGGATCTCTTGCTAAAGATGTTGCTGTTTCTGATGAAACTGTTTTATCTGCTAAAGCTTCAAATGCTGCTGCAAATACTTCTGCTCAGATTACAGTTACACAAATTGCTTCCAATGCAACACTTTCATTCAATAACTCTGCTAGCTCTACCTCTTCTGCTATAAATGGCAGTGCAATTTCAGGTAATGTAGATTTTACAGTCGGTACTGGTGCAAATCAGGAGTCAATTTCAATCGCTGTAGATAGCACAACAACTTATGATCAATTTGTAGTTGCATTTAATAATGCTTCTGACAAAGCTGTTGCAAGCACAGTGAATGTTGGAACAGCTTCATCTCCGGAATATAAAATCGTTATTAGTTCTCTAAATGAAGGCACCGAAAAAGGTCAAATTTCTGCAACTGATAATGTAAATCTTTTTACTAGTGGCCAAACAATTGATCAAGCAACTGATGCACAATTTTCAATTTCAGGGATCACTGGAACAATTACAAGATCATCTAATACAATTTCAGATGTAATCAGTGGTGTAACTCTAAATTTAAGCAAAGCTGGTACTTCAACTGTAACTGTACAATCAGACGTTGAAGGATCTACCGGAAATATTGATTCATTTGTTACTGCATACAATGATTTACTAAAATTCGTAAATGAAAATGATACTATTAAATTTGAGAGCAATAGAGGAAGTTTTAAAGCTGTTTTTGGATCGCTTTCAAGCTCTTCCTTAGATGAAAATGCAATTAGTGCGATAAAAAGTGCTCTATCCTCTTCCAGTGTTTCTTCAGGTAGTGTTGTAGCAACTCTTGCAGATCTTGGCATTACGACTCAGAAAGATGGAACATTAAAACTCGATAAGAAGACATTTGCTACGGCACTTTCTAATGATTCTGAGGCTGTGAAAAATATTACAGCCAAACTAGGGGAAAATTTGGCCAAAGTTGGTGGGACGATTGATCAATTCACTCAATTTGCAGGCCTAATACCTGACGCAATACAATCAAATAAAGAAAGTATATCAAAACTTCAGGTTCGCTTAAGTGATTTAGAAAAAAGTCTCAGTCAACAAGAGCAGAGTTTAATTAGACAGTTTGCGAGTCTTGATTCACAGATTGGGAAACTGAATGCTCAACAATCAACTCTTACTTCAATTTTGGGATCTTTACCGAAATACTAACTGACGCAGGATCGATAGTTATCCCAGTAAGTAATTTCCAAATACTTTTCTGTTGAAAACCTTGGGTTTACTTAATACATTTAGTTGGGATAACTATTTATTATCCCTGCGGGAGATCGTAAGTCCAAATAAAGATTTTCTATAGAAAAGTTCTTTTTGGACTTACTATATATGCGCTATCTAGCACCATAACCGAAAATTACTGCTGGTATGGTCTTAAAAAGAATTCTCAGATCCATCAATAGTGACCAATTATCGATATACTCTAAATCTAGTTTCATCCAGGTTTCAAAATCTTTGATCTCGTTTCTACCTGTTACCTGCCAGATACATGTTATTCCAGGACGCATGCTTAAACGTCTTCTATACCTTCTTTGATATTGACTTACCTCAGAGGGAACTGGGGGTCTTGGACCTACCAAACTCATATCCCCTCTAAAAACATTAAAAAGCTGGGGTAATTCATCCAAACTAAATCTTCGTAGTAACCGACCAAAAGAAGTTATGCGCGGATCGTTACTTAACTTAAATACTGGTCCATCCATCTCATTTTTATCTATCAAATCTTGAAGCTCATTCTCTGCACCGACTATCATTGAACGAAATTTATACATTGAGAAAATACGACCATTCAACCCTACTCTTTTCTGTTTAAAAATTACTGGTCCAGGAGACATAATTCTTATACCAAGGGTAATCAAAATTAAAATTGGTAAAATTACAACAAGGAGTAGTGAGGCTATAATAAAATCAATTACACGTTTAATGGCTAACTCCCAACGATCTCCAGGAGGAGTATGGTAATGAATTAACGGCATGCCACCAAAGTAACTGACTTCGGATTTTGCCATTCCCACACTAAAAAGATCTGCAGCTAAGGACGTCCTTACTCCTTGATCAGCACAGGCAACTATCATGTTTTCTACATCATCAAGATGGCTTCTGACATCTGTGAAAATAACTTCATCAATTGCAAAGTTTTTTAATGCCTCTTCTAGATCTGCCGTACCTCTAAATATTTTAAAATTCTGCTCAATGGTTATCGGTGCATCTTTAAATATAGCAAAGCCTATTAAATTTATGCCCAGTTCAGGGCGTTTCTTAATCTCTTCTTGAATTTTTTTAGCCTGCTCCCCCAATCCTACAATAACCAAGTTTCTTAGATTCCTTCCGCGCCAATTCCAGTATCTTAAAAGAGCTCTCAAAAGATATCTTTCGGCAGTTAAGGAAAGAGCCACGATCGAGCAAAAAAGAATAATTACTGCGCGGCTGAGATCTAGTTTTAATAAAAATAACCCGGCAGCAATAAAGAAGAAAATCAGAACTGAACTTGAAAGAAATACTTGTAAAAGCTTAAAACTTGAAAAAATTCTTGCACGATCGTACGCCCCTAGCATTGTCCAACTTAAATTATAAATTGGCAGAGCTAATATAAGAATCACATAGTAACTAGATATTGGAGCTAATATCTCACCAGCAAAAGGTAAATTTAAATCAAAGGTTTGATTCCAAAACATCAATGAGGATCGGCCGTAATAGGCAATGAAGAATGCTAAGACAACAATAATGTTGTCAGCAAATCGAGTTACTCGTGATATTGATATCCAGTTTTCGCGCAGCATTGTGTGAGAAAATATAATTACATTACTCTAACTATGTCGTAATTTATCTGCTACTGAGTTTGAAGGCAAAAAAGATTAAATTTGAGTCTGCCATTGAACTCTAGACTATTATTGAATATTAACAACACCTTAAGGGGCTTGAGTTTTAGACTTTCTTTAACTGAGCAAATCTTTCCAAGATATTCTTTTCGTAACCGGAATTTTTAGGCTCATAAAATTTTTGGCCAATAAGCTTATCTGGTAAATACTGCTCCTTAACAAACCCCTCTTCAGTGTCATGAGGATATTGATATCCAGAACCATATTTAAGATCTTTCATTAACTTAGTTGGTGCATTTCTTAAGTGTAAAGGCACCGGCATTATTGGATGCTGATTTATTACTTCCAAAACTTTATTCATTGCCATGTAACTTCGATTAGATTTTGGAGAGGACGCCAAAAAAGTAATACATTGAGCAATTGGGATTCTCCCTTCAGGAAGTCCCACCCTATCAAAGGCTTCTGCAGTTGAAATTGCTAAGGGTAAAGCTCTAGGATCTGCATTTCCAATATCTTCGGAAGCAAAAATAATCATCCGTCTAATTAGAAATCTTGGATCCTCCCCAGCTTCTAACATTCTAAAACCCCAATAAATTGCAGCATCTGGATCAGAGCCGCGCATACTTTTAATAAATGCTGAGATTAAATTATAATGCTCCTCAGCATCTCGATCATAAAAAATAAAATTTTTATTTCCCATGATGTCGCGAATCTGATCTTCTGTAATCTCTGTGCCTTTTGTAACCTTTAGAGCCTGAACTACACTTTCAGAAAGATTAATTAATCTTCTGGCGTCACCACCTGCTGCATTAATAATTAAGCCCCGAGCTTTATCACTAAATTTACAACTTAATGTTTCTTCGGCCCGTAAGAGAATCGCCTCAAGTGATTCTGATGCTAAAGCTGGCAGAACAATCACCCGTGCCCGAGATAACAAGGCTTGATTTAAATAAAATGAAGGATTTTCAGTTGTGGCACCAAATAGGATAATTGTGCCTTTTTCAACGTGAGGAAGAAAAGCATCTTGCTGTGATTTATTAAATCTATGGATCTCATCAATAAATAAAATAGTAGGCTTTGATGAGTTTTTAGCTTCTTCAACAATCTCTCTAACGTCTTTTACCCCGCCTAAAACTGCAGAAAGCTCAACAAAATTTAAACCGGAATTTTCACCAAGGATTTTAGCTAATGTAGTTTTGCCAGATCCGGGAGGTCCCCAGAAAATCAAAGAAGGAGGATTTCGTTGATCGCCTTTTAAGGTTTTTATTAAATCGCCTTCGATATTTTCAAGGCCGACAAAGTCTTGCCAAGTTTTGGGACGCAAAGATTCTGCAAGAGGTTTATAATGATTGGTCCTCTTCTCGGAAACGTCTTCAGGAAATTTTTCAGCAAATAAGGATAGATTTTGTTTCATCTTGTTCTTCGTAAAATTATACAAAGACCGAGGTTAAACAACAAGATTTGAGGAGTAAGTTAACAAAAAAAGGTGAGCGGTGGAGTTCTTGTAAAAACAATGAAAACCCGCTAGAGAGAAAAGAGCAGCCCCGACGCGTAAAGCTTCGTTGATTAGACGAAGTTACGCGCCGGGGGCTCATGTGGCGCTCTGAGTGTCAGTTCGAGGCTGCCACTGCACCAGAGCTGCCGTTCGACGAGGGAAGGATCACCCATTCGTTATCCGGCAGGGTCTTGCCCTTGGCGAATTCGGGCAATTCACCGAGTGCGGCCAGGTTGATGGGACCAAGGGTTCCACCAGCGACCTTGACACGCTCGTTTGCTAGAGCACGGAACGTGCTGTTCCGCATCCGTTGAATCGCGATCGCCCGTTTGGCAATGTCATCATCCTGGTACTTCTGTACCAAGCTCTCGATGCCGAGAGCCACCAGGTAACGAACTTCTCGTGCGCACTTGTAGACGTCGAGCTGGATCTTGTCCTTCTCTTCGACGGGCAGGTTCTCGTCCTCGATGTAGGGCTCGAATCCCATCCGCTCGTGGAAGGTCTTCATTCCCAGAACCATTGCGACGATCTTAACGAGATCGTCCTTCACCTTCTCCTGGGACGTCTTCGACGTCCCCATGCTGCCGAAGCCTGAGAGGAGTGACGGTGCTTCGCGGAACGCAGACGAAGCCATCGAGCTCGGCGTCGGAACGCCGCGCGTGGCCACGTTGTGTGCGGTCTTCGAAGCGACCTTCACGTTCTTCGTGCGCTCCTTCTCGTCCTTCTTAGCCTCAGCCAACTCGGCCTTCACGGCTTCGTCGGAGTCCGGGTACAAGAAGTTCTGTTGGCTCGCGGTCAGGTGCTTGTTCGTGTTGGACTTGGTGCTCGCGCACCCCGTGACCAGCAGGAACAGGAACAGGAACCCAAGAATCCCTCCAAGGATCTTCATGATTGTCTCTTTCTCTTGTGATCGATTCTGTCCGATCACACCGACAGTCTGCTTTCAATTTCTCCGCAAAAGCGCGAAAAACTTGTGAGCATTCCAGGGAAAAGGTTACGCCTTCTCCAGGGAATACTCGCAAGGTGAATTGAAAATAGATCTATAAATTTATAAAACGCTAAAAACTCCACTGCTCATATGAGTCCAGCCGGTCAGAAACCGGACTAGAGATTGAAAGGATCATTGCTAATCAAGTGTTATGATAAAAAAAACGTAAGCTGCTACTTTTCAATACGAGCATAGATAAATACATAGCCTTTTCAGTATGTTATAAGATTTATTAATTGCGGGTTTGAGCCTCAGATGATAACCTGCAAATCTAACTATCATGAAAGATTACTATAAAACCCTGGGCCTTCTTAACTCTGCCTCCCAAGAAGAGATCAAACGGTCATACCGAATCCTTGCTAGAAGATATCACCCCGACATCAGTCAGCGTGAATCCTCTTCTGAAAAATTCAAAGAAATCCAAAATGCTTACAATACATTAAAGGATCTAGATAAAAGAAAACTATACGATGCAACTGCAGAAGCTTTTATAAAACAAAAATTTAACTCTCGGCTTAAAAGTTATGCCAATAGTTACGGCAAAAACAATTCTCAAACTGCTGGTGCCAAACCAACAGGAGAAACAGTTCGCAAACGCACAATTCGTGAATCAGATTTATCTGATCAAATCGAAGAAAAGTTAGGAGATATTAAAGAGGCCTTTGCTGAAAAAGGATCTTGGCTTAAAGAGAATTTTCAAAAATTAAAAAAACATCTTAAAAAAGATTCTGATATTAAAGTATCAATTGTTGAAGTTTCAATCTCAATTGAAGATGCCATAAAAGGTGTTAAGAAAAAAATTGAAATTGTTGAGCCAGAGGGTTCTAGAAAAGTTTCTGTAGTAATTTCATCAGGAGTACGGGATGGCAGCGTCATTAGGTTAAGAAATAAAAATGATAGAAACGAAGACTTAGTCTTAATTATTCGACTGGCTTCACATCCATATCTAACAATAAAATCTAAAGGTCTAATAATGGAAATCCCCATTACTATTAACGAGGCAGTAGCTGGTGCTCAGATTAAAGTTCCTGGAATTGATGATGCGATTCTTTTAAAAGTACAACCTGGTACTCAAAGTGGCACTGAACTTAGAATAAAAGAGCAGGGAATTTTAGGTAAAGACGGTAAAAAAGGAGACCTCTTTGTAAGATTTTTAATTATGGCTCCCCCCGAGCCAAATGCAGCTCTTCTGAAAGAAAAAACTTCTGAAATTCAAAAATATTACGAGCAAGATATACGAGCGGATCTACCTGAGACTATTGTTTAATTACGGTATAAAAATCTAAATGATCCGAAATCTTTCTCTGACTTTACTTTCACAAGCATCCGGATTTTTGGCAGGTGTCTCTACGGGATTCTTATTCTCGGCAGGAGCTAATCTTTATCCGCTTATTGTCCTGACACTGCATGCAAGTATTGCAGGACTAATCGCAAAATTTTTACGGCTTTCCAATCCCTGGATCGCCCTTAATTTGATTCTGCCAATTGGCCTTCTCTTGGCAACTTTTCTCTCTTTATCCTATACCCTACTCACACTTCTGACTCTCTTTGTACTTCTTCTTTATATCCCAACTTTTTTTTATGGCGTGCCCTACTACCCAACTCATCCTAAAGCTTATCAAGAAATCTTAAAATTATTACCGGAAGATTCAAGCGATCATTTTTTGGATTTAGGTTCTGGTTTTGGAGCTTTATTAAAATTCTTAGCAGTACGCCGTCCAAATATGACCTTTATTGGTGTCGAGGTAAGTCCCCTAGCCTGGTTTGTTTCAAAGATTACTCTTTTGCCCCATTCAAATATTAAGATTCAGTTCAAAGATTTTTGGCAAGTAGATCTCAGTGGCTTTAAATATGTTTATGCTTTCCTAGCTCCCGGGCCCATGCCAAGACTTTGGCAAAAAGCAAAAGCTGAACTTAGTTCTGGTACAATTTTTATTACAAATACATTTGAAGTAGATTACAAACCAAGCCAAGAGATCCAAATAGATGATCTAAAACAGACATCTTTGAAAGTTTTTGTAATGTAAAGTACTTTTCAAAAGTCTTTGCCAAATAAAATGAGGTAAAGCTTTTAGAAAAAACTTTAGCCAGCGCATAAAATCAAGAATGGGCTTGGGCGAGCGAAGGTAGATCTATGAAAACTTAAGATCTCGCACTAATAGCACCACGTGCAGCTTCTCGTGATCTGCTCCACCGATCAAATGCGATCACAATTGGACTAGCAATAAAGATAGTCGAGTAGCCGCCAGTAATAATACCAACAACCATGTAAAAGCTTAAATCGGAAATAGACCCACCACCATAGATTAGAAGTGCAAGAGCTGAAAATAAGGTAAGCAGTCCTGTTATCATTGTACGAGAGAACGTAATATTAATACATTTGTTGATCAGTGGAACAATTTCAAATTTCTTGGTTTTTAAGATTTCTTCTCTAACTCTATCAAAGATTACAATTGTATCGTTAACTGAATAACCAACTATAGCGAGAGTTGCTGCCAATGTTGAAGCATTAATCTCACGACCAGCAAGAAGGTAAATTCCAGTACATACAAAAACGTCATGAATAAGTGATCCTAGGGCACCAACAGCAAAGGCAAACTCAAAACGAACTGAAACATAGATCATAATGCCGATTAGGCCAAAGATAATTGCAATCAGCGCTTTGGCTCTCAGCTCCTCTCCAATTGTTGGCCCGACAACATCTGTTCTTTCAATTGAAACTTTATCTGCAAACTTAGCTTTTAATGCGGCAAGAATTGAATTCTTTGTTGTATCTTCAGAACCGCTAACCTTAATGGAATATTCCTGGCTTCCAGCTTCAAAAGACTGGACGGTAGCATCCTTAACTCCTCCAGCTTCTAATGCTTCGCGCACTATCTGACTTTCAGTATTTTCAGATAATTTGATTACTATTTCAGTACCACCTTTGTAATCTATACCGTATTTGCTATCGCCTTTAGAAACCCAAAGGTAAACAGTCATAATTGAGATCGCAATTGAAAGTGCAATTGCGTATTTTGATTTTCCAATAAAATCAAAATTTGTATTTTCAGGAAATAGTTTCATTGTCATATAGAGATCTCCTTACCAGAAGTCTTTAGGGGCAATAAGTCAAACAATAATCTTCCAACATAAGCAGCGCAGAAAAGTGTTGTCATGACTCCTATGCTCAAAGTTACAGCAAATCCTTTTATCGATCCTGTTCCAAAATAATAAAGCAACATACCGGAAAGAAGTGTAGTTATGTTTGCATCCACAATGGCAACTAAAGCATTGGAATAACCTGCATTAACTGCAACATCCCTAGTATATCCCGCCCTTATCTCTTCTCTAATTCTCTCAAAAATAAGTACGTTGGCATCGACAGCCATACCTATAGTCAATGCTAAGCCAGCCAATCCGGGTAGAGTTAGCGTAGCTCCAAAAGCGGAGAGTAACGCCAACATAAAAAATAAGTTTAAAAATAATGTTATGATGGCAATTGCACCTGACTTTTTATAATAAACCAACATAAATATTGAAATGAATATAGAACCAGCCAAGATGGAGATAATTCCCTTTTTAATTGATTCAGCACCCAAAGTTGGCCCAACAGTTCTTTCTTCAAGTGATTTAAGTGGTGCAGGTAATGCTCCAGCCCTTAAAACCACAGCAAGTTCACGTGCCTCTTCAAAAGTAAAGCCCCCTGTAATACTCGCTCTACCACCACCGATTGCTTCATTAATTCTTGGAGAAGAATGAACAACTCCGTCTAATATAATAGAAAGATTTCGACCAACATTCGCCCCAGTGATTTGCCTAAAGAGTTTTCCTCCTTCTGAGTTTAAGCCAAGTGAGACTTCAACCTGTCCACTTAACATCTGCACTCGTGCGTCACTGACAGCATCACCGTTCATCAAAACTTCGTCCTCGACAACTACAGGAGCACCTTCTTTATCTTTAAGTGTTAAAGTAGGAACAGAACCTGCTCCAGTAGAAAGCAATCTAAATTCAAGCTTAGCAACGGATCCAACCACTCTTTTTACAGACTCAATGTCTTGTACTCCTGGCATTTGAAGAATGATTCTAGATTGTCCAGCTCTTTGAATTAGAGGCTCGGCCACACCAAATTGATCAACACGATTTCGTAATGTCTCAATTGCCTGATTAACCGCTTCTTCTTCAATCTTTCCAGCGTTCAATTCGGAGATTGAATAAAGGACTCTCGGTCTTTCACCATCCATTTTTACATCAACGAATTGCAGATCTTTAAAATTTTCACTGATTTTTGTCTTAAGGGCTTCAACTTGGCGATCACTTACAAGTGACAACTCAAGTTTAAAATCATCACTAACTTTGCTTCTTAAAACAGCAATTTTATCTTTTCTAAGTTCAGATTTGATCGAATTTGCAATTGATTGCAATCTACTTTTAACAGCTTCACTAGCTTGAACTTCATAAACTAAGTGTACTCCACCAACTAAGTCCAGACCCAGACTTATAGGCTTTGATATCCAGCCATTTTTAAAAGTCTCCTTTGAAATATTAGGAGCAAGAAAAAGTAAGGCTACTACTACAGTAATAGTAAATATAATTAATCTTTTTTTTGTTTCTGAAGTCATATGGACCTATGCTGCATTTTTTAATGATTCAGTATTTTCGATCTTTTTAGTGATCTTTGAAGGAGTAAATTTGACTTTAACATTCTGGGCAATCTCTAATGTTATCGCATCCTCTGCGATATCAGAGACACGCCCCAAGATTCCACCAGCAGTAGCAACTCGATCCCCTTTTTTAAGACCTTTAATCATGTCTTCATGGGCTTTCAGTTTTTGCTGTTGCGGTTTGATAACCATAAAGTAAAAAATAAAGAAAACCATTATCAACATCGGCAGCATACGAGCAAGTAAATCTCCAATACCGGGTGGGGGTGGAGTTGCAACTTGAGCAAATGCTGAAGATGAAGTTAATAAAACTAATAGACTTGTTGCTATCGTATTTGGAATGGAAATAAATTTTTTTACCAAGGGATACATACCTAATAAATAAAGAGATTATCTAAATCAAAAACTACTAAGTGACCTTCTCAGGCATTCCTAAGTTAACGTCGGCCCAACGAGACTTTACGTCATTATAAAGGACTTCAAACGTACCGCCTTTGATACACGATCGAATCTCAGCCATCAAGTCAAGGTAATGCTTAAGATTATGAATACTTAGAAGCATTGGCCCCAACATTTCGCCCACTTTAAAGAGATGGTGAATATAGGCAAGTGAGTAATTTCGACATGCCAGACAACCACAATTCTCTTGCAGAGGCCTATTAGCCTCGGCAAATTGGGTGTTTTTAATATTAATATATGGCTCATCGCCTTTAACAAAGGCCCTGCCAAATCGACCAGAACGGGTCGGCATTACACAATCAAATAGATCCACACCATGTTTTACAGCCTCAACGATATCCATAGGGGTTCCTACGCCCATTAAATAGCGAATCTTATCTTTTGGTAGCTGCGCTGGATGATAACTTAAAACTTCATACATTTTGCTTTTCTCTTCTCCAACACTCAACCCTCCGATGGCCATGCCATTAAAATCAAGAGACCCCAAAACTTCGGCAGCCTTGGTACGCAGATCCTTAAAGCAAATACCTTGGGTAATTCCAAAGATAGCTGTGTCCGGATTTTTGCGAGCAGCTAGCGATCTTTTGGCCCAACGAATTGTAAGATCTAATGATTTACTTGCTTGCTCTTCGGAATAAGTTGCAGGTGGGCACTCATCAAGCACCATAGCGATATCAACAGCAAGTTCTTCTTGAACTCCAATCGATCGCTCAGGACTTAAAAACATTTTTGCGCCATCAATGTGAGAACGAAACTCAACTCCCTCTTCGGTTAATTTTCGAATTCCCGAAAGACTAAAAACCTGAAAACCTCCACTATCACTTAATATAGGTCCATTCCAAGCTGCAAATTTATGAATGCCTCCTAGCCGTTGAATTCTGTCAGATCCAGGTCTTAACCAAAGATGGTAGGTATTAACTAACATGATCTGCGTGCCATTCTCTTTTAGCCGCTCTGTATCAACACCTTTTACAGTTGCTTTTGTTCCAACCGGCATAAAATTTGGCGTATCGAATACTCCGTGGCGAGTTGTATATATGCCAAGTCTGCTCGCGCCGTCTTGCGAGATTATTGTATGAAAATTTAGTTCCTTTGACATAGTAATTAATCTAATAGAAATTTAATTTATTATAAAATCAACATTCCATCACCATAACTCAAAAATCGATAGCCATTATTTAGGGCATGATTATACGATTCTTCTAGGAGTTCTTTTCCTAAAAGTGCCTCTACCAATAGAAGGTGGGTAGTCCCAGGCTGATGAAAATTTGTAATAACAGAATCTAAAGATAAAAATTCATGCCCTGGCTTTATATAAAGATCTGTTTCAACTGCTTCTCCTTCTTCAGCTTTGGTTCTTTCTAGTGTTTCTAAGGCTCGCACCATGGAAGTTCCAACTGCCACAACTTTGTGAACATTGGCCCTTATCTCTTTACACAGCTTTTTTGTATTATCTGAATAAATTAAACTTTCAGTTGCTGGTGATTTTAGATCTGAGAGTGTTGGTGGATTCTTAGAATCAAAAATTGGTAAAAAACTTGCTGGACCAAGATGCAACGTCAAATATGTTGATAAGATATTCCTCTTAACTAATCTTTCCATTAATTCTTTTGTAAAATGAAGACTCGCTGTTGGGGCTGCAACGGAGCCATCTATTTCAGCAAAAGGAGTCTGGTAATCTTTAATATCTTCTTGATCTGATAATCCAGATCTTATGTATGGTGGAATTGGCATAATGCCAGAACTTAATGGATCTGCACCTTCAAATTGCACTATAACTTCTTGATCACTTAATCTTTCTTTAATAAAAGCCTTAAGATCCTTTGCAAATCGGATCTGACGATTCAGAGTAAACTTTTTCATCGGCCTGCCAAGCGCACTCCATATATTGGGATCTTTCTGTTTCCTTAAAAGTAGAAGTTCTACTTTACCTCCGGTTTCAAATTCACCTAAAAGACGAGCTTGGATTACTTTTGTATTATTAAAAACTAAGAGATCGTTTGTAGATAAAAACGAAGGAAGTTCTAAAAAAGTAGAATCAGTGAGCGCGCCAGTGGATCTATTAATAACCAAAAGGCGCGCATCATGATATGGAACGATTGGTCGTTGAGCAATTCGATCCTCGGGTAAATTATAAACAAATAGCGGTAAACTCAAAGTACTGTTACTTGTTTATGACTTTTCGAAACACATCAAAAATATCGATCGGCATTGGGAAAATTATTGTTGAGTTATGCTCGGTAGCAATCGTCTTTAAAGTTTCAAGATATCTCAACTGCAAAGTGATTGGCTCAGATGACATAATATCAGCGGCTTCTCTAAGCTTGCCTGCGGCTTGTGCTTCACCTTCAGCTTGAATAATTTTAGCACGTCTATCTCGTTCAGCTTCAGCTTGTTTAGCCATCGCTCTCTGCATCTCTTGAGGCAAATCGATATGTTTAATTTCAATTAAGGAAACCTTAATGCCCCAAGAATCGGTTTGGCGATCCAGGATTTCTTGAATCCTTAGATTGATCTTATCGCGCTTTTGCAAAAGATCTTCTAAAGAAGCTTCACCACAAACACTTCTTAAAGTTGTCTGAGCAAGTTGGCTAGTCGCGTAAAGATAATTCTCCACTTGCACTACAGCTTTTGATGGATCCATTACCCTAAAATAAAGAACGGCATTTACTTTTATTGAGATGTTGTCATGAGTAATCACGTCCTGACTCGGAACATCCATGGTAATAGTTCTTTGATCAATTCGAACTATTTTATCTATCATTGGAATAATGAAAATAAGACCTGGTCCTTTAGCAGCTTTCAATCTTCCTAGACGAAAGATTACGCCACGTTCATATTCTTGAAGAATATGAATACCCATCTTTAGTATTACTAAAGCTATTACTACTATCGGTAAAAATCCCATTTGTATTTCTCCTAATTAATTTCTAATTCAAAATTTTAAATTAAATTTTCTCAACTTCTAAAATCATTCCTGGTTTTATTGATAAAACTCTTATTTCTGCATCCTTTTCAATAATGCCTCTACTACATTCCGCAGACCAATACTCCCCGTTTACAAAAACACGACCAGTATTGGAAACATTTTCAACAGCTGTACCGATCAATCCGATTAACCCTTCTTGTCCTGAGGTGACTTTCTTTTTTTGAGATCTTACAACAGCAAAAGCAATATAGGAAAGAAGAGCTCCAAGGGATAAAGCAGTTGATAGAATTAAAGACATACTCACATTGATTCCAGGAACTTGGGCAACATCTATTAAATAAATAGATCCTAAAACAATAGCAATAATACCTCCTACGGCTAAAACTCCACTTGTAATAAACATCTCGGCCCCAATTAACAAAACTCCCACAACCAAGAGAGCAATTCCCCCAATATTAACTGGGATTATTTGATAAGATGCCAAGGCTAAAATCAAACATATAACACCAACTACTCCGGGTAGAATTGCACCAGGATTATATAGTTCGATTGATAAAGCTGTAGTTGCAGCTAACCATAAAAGTTGCACCACATTTGGATCACTTAATGTATTTAAAACTTTAGGCCTAATAGACATTTCCAAAGTCTTACGAGGTAAAAGTGAGAGATCTTCCAAGCTTATTTCTTTGCCAGCAAGTTTTATTTTTTTGCCTTTAATACTTCGCAATAGATCATTCTGATCTTTTGCAATAAGATCAATCACATCTTGTTTTAGTGCTTCTGATTCAGTTAAAGAGGCACTTTCTTTTACTGCTTTTTCAGCCCAGGCTCCATTACGACCACGTTGTTCAGAAATGGATCGTACCATTGCCATTGTTATATTCTCAGCCTTGGCTCGCATGTCACTATCGATATTTTTCCCATCCCCAGTAACTGGGTGGGCAGCACCTATTGTTGTTCCAGGGGCCATAGCTGCAATATGTGCGGCCATTGTAAGGAAAACACCGGCTGAGGTTGCGGTTGAACCTGTTGGAGAAACATAGATAATAATCGGAACTGGTGATTCAAACATCATCTTGACCATTTCTTGAGATGTTTGCAACATTCCTCCAGGAGTATCTAACTCAATTAAAATTGCTTTGGCTCCATTTTTTGTGCCTTCGTCAATTGCAGATTTTAGATACTCGGCAGTACCAGGAAAAATTCCCATGTTCATTTTAAGAATAGCGACATGATCTTCGGCATGAAGTTGGAAGGCAAAAATAAAGATTGAGAATATAACAGAAAGTATTTTCATAAATTTATATAATCTCTAAAATGATTTGTAACTGAGTCCAAAACTCTTTTTTTAACGAAACATCGGCACATACACTTTCAGGACTCAGAGTGTAAAGTGCTTCTACTCCATAAAGACTTTGCCTTTTTCCTAATAGAAGCTCAACATTCTTAAAATGCTGACTCACATTTCCAAATAAGACCAAACAAGCAGGATTTTCTCTCTTTAAAATATCTTCAACATCATTTTGATTTAAAGAATTTATAGAAAATACTTTGAACTGAGTATCTAATAATTTTAGCCCCTTATTTGCAGCGGCCTTAATTAGTTCCACCCCTGCAGTTGAAAGTTCAGGCCCAAGAAATAAAACTTTTAACTCAGAAGAATTAGACTTATCAAGCTCAACTGTTAATAGCCTAGTGGGTATGCCAGCAGGATAAAGTTTTTCTATAGATTCAAAATATAAGATTAAATCGGATACGCTCAAAATATACCTTTAGATCTTTAATGCTGTATCAAGAACTCTATTTGCTACACGACTTTTATAGGTAGTAGAAACTTCTGTTTGAAGGCCGTTCTTACCAATAATCCAAACCCGATTTGTATCAAGTTCTAAGGCTTCGTGAGCAAAGTTACCAACAATGATATCTGCGCCTTTTTTCTCAAGCTTATTTCTTGCATCAACTAGGAGATCTTCAATCTCTCCAGTTTCTACAGCAAACCCTACTAATACCGGCTTATCACCAGTTCTCTTTTCACCAAGTTCAGCTAAAATATCAGGATTCTCAACTAATTTAAGAGCAGATCCAACATCTTTCTTTCTAAGTTTTAACTTTGCTTCTTCTTTTGGTCTAAAATCACAAACTGCAGCAGCCATAATAACAATATCAGGCTTGTCAGAAGTCTTCCATACATGTTTTACCACGGCATCTCTCATTTCCTCTGCCGAGGTTACAGGTACACTTTTAACTGCAGCAGGAATTCGTGAATTAATTAGTCCATGAATTAAAGTAACACTCGCCCCTCTTCGATAAGCTTCCCTTGCCAAAGAAACTCCCATTTTTCCAGAAGACCTATTTGAGAGAAAACGAACCGGATCGATGGCTTCTCTGGTGGCACCAGTTGTAATAACAATTTTCTTTCCCTTAAAATCATGATCGGAAAGAGTTCTTCTGATATTTTGAAAAATTTCCCAAGGATCGGCCAGACGACCAGATCCTTCCCAGCCACATGCAAGTTCACCCTCTTCTGGCTCGACGATTTCAATGCCACGGGCTTTTAGTTTTTGGACGTTTTCTTGGGTAATTGAATTGTTCCACATATTTACATTCATAGCCGGACAAACCAAAAGTTGGGCTTTGCTCGCAAGGGCAACAGTTGAGACGGGACATTCAGCAAATCCATGGGCCAGTCGAGCGATAATATTTGCTGATGCTGGTGCAATCACCATGGTATCGGCCCAATCCGCAATTTGAATATGCCCAATTTGATTATCATCTCCTGCGTCAAAAACATCTTCTAATACTGGATTTCCAGTAATTGATTCCATTAATAGTGGAGTGATAAACTCACAAGCTGCTTCTGTCATAACGCACTTAACTTCATATCCTCGCTTGATCATCAATCTAGCAAGCTCAGCACTTTTATAAGCTGCAACAGATCCGGTAATCCCTAGGACAACTCTTCTTCTTTCTTTTAGATCGTTCATAATTATTTATCCCTTAAAAACGGGTTCGTCTTCTTCTCAACCCCAATTGTTGTTTCCCCACCATGACCAGATAAAACCCTAGTATCATCAGGTAAAGTCAAAAGCTTCTCTCTTATAGAACTTATAAGAGTCTCATGACTGCAACCTGGAAAATCAGTCCTGCCGATGGAGCCTGCAAAGAGAGCATCGCCAGCTAATACTATTTTATTAGCCTGGTTATAGAAAGAGAGATGTCCTGGAGAATGTCCTGGAGTAAAGAGAGCCTTAAATTCATGTTGGCCAAATTTCAAAAGTTCTCCGCCTTTTACATAGTGCTCAGGTTCAGGACAATTTTGCATCTCCCCTGCTGGAACTCCATACATGGAACAGATCTCTCGAACTTTCGCACGATATTCCATTTCATCCTTATGACCATAAAGTGCAGGATTTCCTGTAAGATCTTTAAGTGATTTAACTCCTCCACAGTGATCGACGTGTGAGTGTGTTAACCATATTTGATCACAAGTTAGTTTGAGATCTGATAGCTTTTCTAAAATAAGCTCAACATCACCTCCAGGATCAATTACTAAGGCTTTTGAGTCTTCTGAATCCCAGACAATCCTGCAATTCTGAGCAAAATCACTAACAACTATAGTTTCAATTCTTAACATGACCTACTTATATTTTAGACGACTCCCAATAGTGCAGAAGTGAGAGTCAAACTTCAACTAATCAAAGTAAATTGTAGGAATAAAATTGACCTAAAACTTAAAATGAAATTAGCCGATAGATTGATTATTAAAACAATGAAGTTATATAAACAATAAATCTCAATAGATTCAATATCTTATAGTATGAGATTGATATAATTATACTGCTTGGATGGTTTCTCTTATGTTGCAGCAAGAAGGTACAAGTTCTCTTGAAAATGCTGCTGCGCATGTATCTAAAGCTTGGTTTCCTATAAATACGAAGGTTCTTGAAGAAATTCGCCTAGGAATTCGTAGCGGCAGATATGAAAACCGATTAGAACCTTTGATGCATGATCTGAAAACTGATGCTTCGCTTTATATTCTTTGCATTCAAAAATTATCTGAATTAGTAACCCAAACCAATTCACAAGAAGATACCTCAACTCCATCTAAATTATTTCAACAGATGGGCTTTCCTTCTGTTTCAAAAATATTGCTTTCAGATATTGAAAGTTTGATCTCTCACAAAATTGAAAATATTAACGAGCTTCAATCTGCAAGACTCAGGGAAGGAATAATATCTGCTAGTGCTTCGGAAATCTTGGCACAAAACGCTGCAATTGATCCTGAACTTGGATTTTCATGTGCTTTACTAAGACAACTTGGCCTGACTTTAATTGCCTGGAACTACCCTCACGTTTACGGTCGTGCACTAGAAGCACTCACTGTTGATAATAAAAATCTTGAACTGGAAATACATAAAATCTTAGGTTTTACTCCCTCAATGCTCGCTTTGACAGTTTCTAAGAAGTGGGGTTTCTCTTTAGGAGTAAAAAGGATTATTGGTGAAAAAACTGAAGCACCTATTCTTCAGGAGAATGGAAATGATGATCTAGAATCTATCTTTCAAACACTAGATAAACTCTGCAAAATTGGGGAATGCCTGGCAAGAGCAAACGACCCTGAAAATTATCCATCTGCTTTATCTGATTGGGAAAGTGCAGAAACTTCTATTAGAACAATTTTAGGGCCAGACGGTGTAAGAAATATTCAAAATAATATTGAAAAAAACTTACGGGCCTATGCAAAGCGTTCACCAAATATTTTTAAGGTTAAAGTATCTCAAGAACTAAAAGAAACTATTGAGAAAACGAATTTTACAAAACAATTATTAAATGAGAATAAATTTATTGAAGCTTGTCCGCCTCTACTAAAACTCCAAATTCAAGAACTTTATTCTACATTTTCTGCACATGAAATTTCACGCGAGAGTATACAAAAGCTAATTAAAGATATTATTCCTTGTGCTGGTTTTGATCGAGGTTGTGTTTTTATGATTGAACCAAATTCTATGAATCTTGTTCCACTTTTAAAAATCGGCAACATCCCTGAGAGTAGAACATTTCCAATAAAAGTTTCGGCAATGAATCTAGACTCAAATCCAGTGGCAACTGCCTTTAGATGTAATACTCCGATAAAACAAATTGAGAGTGGAGAAAATGGCGAGCAGATTGTAACATTTTCTGGAGCCTTGGGCGGAAATCAAAAGACTGGAGTTCTCTATTTAGAAGTCTCGGAAAGGCTATTGAATAAAGCTAAGGCGGATCCTGAATTGTACTTTAAAGCAGTTAGGCTTTGCCTGAATCATTGTCTAAATATCCGCTAACCTATTGTTTTTACTATTTTATAAAGAAAAACTGAAGCAAAAATACTAAAAAATCAGATATGTATAAGACTAGCCATTTTCTACGTCACATCTATCCACAGATCCCCCATAATTATTATTGTAGGCAGCATTGCTGTCTTCTAGGTTATAGTTATTTAGTTTTTTAAATGGTTAGGTCTATGAGTAAATTTATAAGTAGATTCTTTGGTACTTACACTCCTACAATTTCTCCCACTGCATTACCAATTGAGATTCAACCTGAGCTAAACTCACCAGAAACTGTTCTCAAAGAAGTTGCTGTTAATGCACTCTCAGATTTTAAAAATCCTATCTCCAAAAAACTCCTTGTTGAAGCAGTGACTAGAAATGATATCGCTTTACCAACTCTCATTTATGTACACCTTGCCGACAATATGGCAGTGGTGACTGAAATCACTTTTACTAAAAAATTTGGCAGTGATGATCTACCTATCCTTGCAGTAAAAGCTGCTAAAACTGATCCAGGAAAAGTCTTTGATAAAGATGTCTTCGTTTCGGATGAAGCTGTCCTAGATTTAACTGCTGAGGAAATCTCCGAAAAGATTAAATCCGGTGAAATTGGTTCTGGAACCTGCTTTCTTGCTGGTTGTACAGTTTGTGCCGATGCAATCTTTGGCATGAATGTAATTGTTGGTCCTGGAGCAAAAATTTTTGGTGGCGTTTTTGGTGATAATGTAGTTCTTGGAAGAAATGCTTGGATAGGACATGAAGTTGAAATTGCTTCTGGTGTTCTTATTGGTGCTGAATCATCACTGAATGGCAAAATTTCTATTGGATTTTCACCTGAAAATGAGACTGGAGTTGAGCCATCTAGAGTTCTGATCGGAGACTCTTGCGCATTTGATCAATGCACGATTGGAAGAAACACTATCATTGGTAAACATTGCCTTGTTGAGAACAATCCTAACTTTTCCGGAATCATTCCAGATGGGGCAACAGTAGTTGGATCGGGGAGTTCATTTTCGATAGTGCCTTTTTAAATTAAATAACAATATTTTCAAGACAATTTTCCACGGTGAATACTGAGTCCCCAAAGGCCGAGCTTTCTCCGTGAACTCGGTGGTAAAAATAATTCGTATAGCAATATTTGCCATAAAGTATCCTCAATTTTGACCATCTTATGGAGCGAATCTGGACTAACTTACTAAAATTATTAAATTTAAATTTTTGGCACTAAGTCTGCTATAAAGTAACAATGCTACTAGAGATCTATTTTTCGTTAGCCCTCAATGTGGCTGTCCCAAAAGAATTTTCTAAAATTTATCTCAAAACTTCAGAATCAATCTTAAATGTTTCCAGAGAATCTTTTTTTGCCAAAAAAAAGAAAAAGAAGAAAATTGGTAAAAAAGCTTGTAATGATGGCATTGATAATGACTCTGATGGCTTAATAGATTTTCCTGCGGATCCTGATTGTACAAAGAGGAAAGATAATTCAGAAAACTCTGTTTCGGAAAATCTGCCGAACCTTGGAGTAGGAGCAAGTCTAAATGGCAGACGCCCTTTTCCGGATAATAATCCTTGGAATCAAGATATTTCAAATGCAGAAGTTGATCCTAATTCGAATACTTTGATTAATTCTATTGGTCTTTCAAAAAATATTCATCCAGATTTTGGGACCTTTTGGGATGGAGCTCCTATAGGTATTCCTTATGTAGTTGTTTCAGGAACTCAAGAAGGGAAAACTCTTTTATTTGATTATGATGATGAAAGTGACCACGCCCTTTATCCAGTACCAGCTAATCCACCAATTGAAGGTGGAGATGACTCAGATGGCGATAGACACATTTTAATGGTGGATAGAGATAATTGGGTTTTATATGAACTTTTTTATGCTTTCCCTCAAGGAAATGGATGGAGTGCAGGTTCAGGAGCAATTTTTGATCTGAATTCAAATGAATTAAGACCTAATGGTTGGACTTCTGCAGATGCGGCGGGTCTACCAATTTTTCCTGGGCTAGTGCGGTATGATGAAGTAATAGAAAACGGAGAAATTAATCACGCTTTAAGATTTACGGCTCAACAAACTCGCAAGGCTTATGTCTCTCCAGCTCGACATCATGCAAGTTCACTTACCTCAGCTGCTTATCCCCCAATGGGAATGCGCGTTAGATTAAAAGCTTCATTTAATATTTCTGGTTTCTCACCTTCAGTGCAGGTAATTTTACGTGCACTTAAAAAGTATGGAATGTTTTTAGCAGATAACGGCAGTGATTGGTTTATCTCGGGCGCACATGATCCAAGATGGAATGATGATGATCTTTCCGAAATAAAATCAATTACAGGTAGTGCCTTTGAAGTTGTAAAGATGGGAGAAATTACTACGAATTAGTAGTTTATTTACAACACATTACTTTTTATCACTGCCATCTTCTCTCTTGTCATTTCATGCATGCTATAAGAAATGCCGCCCAAACCAAGACCGGAGGAATCACGTCCACCAAAAGGCATCCAATCAACTCTAAAAGCAGTATGATCATTTACCATTACGGCTGTGGCATTGAGACGCTTTAAAGTATCTAAAGCTATATCGAGATTTTTTGTAAATACTGAAGCTTGAAAAGCAAGAGGCAAGGAATTTGCCCAATTAATTGCATCCTCTCTGTTTTTGTATGGGTAGACACAAACTACTGGACCAAATATTTCACTATTGGAAACTTTTGCTGAAAGAGAAGGATTATAAATAACGGTTGGTTGATAAAGACTATTTGAAATCTTCGAACCTCCGCACAAAATTTCACCACCAGATGCTTTTGCCTCTTCTACCCAGGTGTGAATTCGATCTGTTTCAGTATGATTAATTATCGGCCCTACTTCTGTTGTAGGATCAAGCGGATCCCCTACTTTTAATTTTTTTGCTAAATCTGCAATACCTCGAGCAACGGTAGATGCTATAGATTCATGAGCGAAAATTCGTTGTACAGAAACACAGACTTGTCCGGCATGATAAAATCCACCTTTAGTTAAAAGTGGTAAAGCTTCTTTTAGATCGGCATCAGCCTCCACAATAACTGGGGCTGCCCCACCATGCTCCAAGGCGCAACGGGTTCCAGGAGAAAGTTTTGATCTTAAATCCCAGCCGACTTTTGCAGAACCAATAAAAGAAAAGAAATTTACCCTGGGATCCGTAACCATCTTTTCAGCATCACTGCCTTTACAAACTACCACTTGAGCAAGATCTTTTGGTAATCCAGCTTCATATAAAAGATTAATTAAGTTTACACATGAAAGCGGTGTGGCAGAAGCTGGCTTAATTATTACTGGAGCCCCCACAGCCACTGCTGGAATTACCTGATGGATAATTAAATTTAATGGATGATTAAATGCGCTAACTGCAGCAACCACACCGATTGGCTCTTTTATTGTAAAAGCCAGACGATTTATAGAGCTTTTTGTTAATCCCATTGGGATTTCACTTCCCGCAAGGTGATGGATTTCATTAATCGCTAATTTTACTCCTTGAATTCCTCTTTCAACTTCGACTTTAGAATCCATCCAAGGTTTACCGCCTTCTAAGGTGGCAGTTTTAATAAGAGAATCTTTATCCCGCTCAAGTAACAAAACAAGTTTTTCTAATATTTCGATTCTTTCAAAAGGTTTTAACCATCGGGAACGATCTAAAAGAACACGGTATGCTTTTTCCAGAGCAGCTTCAATTTCATCAGTTTCTTTTAGTTGAACCTCTGCAATCAACTTTCCATCAAAGGGTGAATGTACTTTTAGTGTGCTGGCCATTAAACTTCCTTATTTTTCTTTAGCTTTATAAAAGACATGTTTTTGCTTTTAACTCTTGAGTCAAGACTCTATCATTTTCAGAGTAATCCACAGGTAGATCGATTAAATGCACCCCGCGTTGTGAAAGGCGAGAAGAAAGCTCGGTCTTAAATTGATCAACTGAAGAGATTCTTACTCCTTGAGCGCCAAAGCTCTTAGCCAAACCAACGAAATCTGGATTAGTAAAATCAAGTCCAAAGTTTTTAAAACCCATTGCTGCTTGCTTCCACTTAATCATTCCGTATCCTGAATCATTTAGTACAATAATTACAAGATCGAGCTTAAGTCTTACGGCTGTTTCTAATTCTTGTGGTGTCATCATAAAACCACCATCACCACAAACGGCAACTACTTTTCTATCTGGATAAACAATCTTAGCGGCCATTGCTACAGGAAATCCGGCTCCCATAGTTGCAAGTGCATTATCTAAAAGCACAGTATTTGGTTTATGTGCTTTATAATTTCTGGCAAACCATAGTTTATAAATTCCATTATCTAAAGATAAGATTCCATCAGAAGGAACAACTTCCCTTACATCATGCACAAGTCGCTGTGGAATCATCGGAAATCTAGAATCCAAAGAATATTCTTCAATATGTCGATCAATTTCCTCTTTCATTCTTTTAAAATAACTAAACTCCCAATGCTTTTGAGGGGAAAGTTCTAAAGAAAGTCTTTCAATTGTATCTGCAATATCTCCAATTACTTCTAACTGAGGGAAATATACATTATCAATCATCGCTGAAGAGAAATTAATATGAATAACCTCAGCTCCATCTTTACGCATAAAAAATGGAGGTTTCTCAACAACATCATGACCAACATTTATTATAAGATCTGATCTATTAATAGCACAGTGAAGATAATCAGAATCAGAAAGAGCTGCCGTGCCTAAGAAAAGTGGATGTCTCTCATCGATAACTCCCTTACCCATTTGTGTATTAAAAAAAGGAATTCCAGTTTTTTCTATAAGAGTTAAAAGAGCTGCTTGGGTGCGCTTTCTATTCCCACCGGCACCAATTAAAACTAGCGGACTTCTTGCAGTATGAATGAGATCCATGGCTTTCTTTAGTGCTTTCGGATCTGCGGCAGGTCTTCGAACTTCGTTAACTTTGAATAAATCTCCTTCGACATCTTCTGCTGCGATATCTTCAGGTAATTCTAGATGTACAGCACCAGGCCGCTCTTCTGTAGCTAACCGAAAAGCTTCTCTAACAAGAGATGGAACTGAACTTCCATTTACAATTTGTTTTGTAAACTTGGTTAGAGGTTTCATCATCTCAACAACATCAACAATTTGAAATCTACCTTGTTTACTTTTTTTAATTGGTTTTTGGCCCGTTAAAAGCACCAAAGGCATCGCTCCAAGTTGGGCATAGGCAGCTCCAGTAACAAGATTTGCAGCACCAGGTCCAAGAGTAGCTAAGCAGACTCCAGGTTTTCCTGTAAGTCTTCCATATGCAGCCGCCATAAAGGAGGCACCTTGTTCATGGCGAGTTAAAATTAATTTGATCTTCGATTCACGCATAGATTCAAGAAAATCAAGATTTTCCTCACCGGGAATTCCAAAAATGTATTCAACACCTTCGTTTTCAAGAGCTCTAATAAAAAGATCTGCTGCTTTCACTGTAATTTCCTTAAAAAAGAGATTTTTTCTTGTAATAGTTTTGCCTAATGGTCGCAACTTTTAGCTAAGCTTGCAATGAAGATGTTTAATAACGGGCCAATAACTGGCTATTTGAGTTAGATTTTCTCCCAAAAGTAATGGAGATCCTATCTTTATTATGCGCGGCACATAAAAGCCTAATATTCTCAAAATTAGATTTACCACCTATACCAAAGGGCGTCACATGATCGAATTGAAGAAAATGTGTCGCAGTACACCTCTCCGTTTCAGAAGAAACATAACTGCACTGATGATTATCCATTTTTAATACTTCTCGTTTAACTGAAGCAGGAATGTACCTTGAATTATCATTCATTATAGAAATATTTCTAGTCTTTATTTCTTTAATCCTCTCTCTTGGCTTTTCCATAGGGGCAACTTTAGCAATTGGGCTCTGCACCTCTCTAGCTGATTTACCGATGATTTCATTAACAGATGTTTTCTCTGCCTTAATCGCCTTAGCGGCTGATGCGATGGTACAACTTGATACATCTCCTTTAATAAATCTTGTCTCTAATTCTGGATGCTCTCTTAGACATCTAGCACTTTCCACTCACCTATAAGCAGCGCTTTCTGCATACCCAAGCTTTCTTGTGCAGTAATCAAAAAAGCTCGAATAACCTAAAGATAAATAAACCTTTCTTTTATCAAATTCCCCCAGATGGATTAAAAACTTAAGCACCACCTCTCTTTCCTTAGATCTTAGTATATCAATTCTATTTGTTAATTCATTATTTGATACGTTTTCTAGATTCATAACCACTTTTCCTAATAAATTATTTTTACCTTTATATCATAGGTTTTTGGCAAGCTAAACTCTTCGTTTAAACTGCCACCACGAAAAGATCTAAGGGTAATAGATTAAAAATCTAATATTTATTTTGATGATTTTTTATAGGGAATTCTTGGCGGGATAAACGGTATTTTTATGACGGGATGTAGCAATTTAAGGCTATTATCGAAACTTGCTGTCAATATAGAAAGACAAAAATAATTGCATTTTGCAAAAATAATCTTTCTAAATATTTCTTAGAGTTCCTGCCAACGTCGGAAGTAAAAGAGAGAATCTGTTTACTGAAGAAAAAGAATAACTTTCACGAATTATTCTCCTAACAACATCATTTTCAAGTGCTCTAACAAAAAGATCTGATGCTTTCACTATATTATTCCTTTGATGCGTTTTGAGTAAGGATCGCAACTTTTAGGTAAGTTTGTAATATTGATGATACCTACATACGTAATAACTGGCTATTTGGATTGAGTTTTATTGAGCGTCCGATCCATTTGATCCACTCTAATCAATTGAGATACAGTATATGGCTCCATACAGCCAATTTGCACTAACGTTCATTAAAAGACCTCTTCCAATTTTGTTTATCCCTTAAGAACTTGGTAGAGCCCATATGGTAGATATATAATTTGCTCTCAGTGTTTTGAGAAAGGATGAATATGTTTTTTTGTAAAAAAATCGATCCTCTCAACACGCTGATGGCAAGCCAAATTGGTTTTCACCTTGAGGTTTTTCCATTAGCGTAGAGAACTTTTCCAGTTCTCTTTCCCCTTCCCTGAAGTTCCCTGACAAAACGAAGATCGCTCATGCCTTCAACATCACAACCCACACTCAACTTCGGAGCCGGAGTGGAACCGCCTCCCAAGGCAACCCCTTCCGGTTCCGAATCGGATCCCCGATTCGTGACGGATCCGGCCGAACGGGAAGCCGCCATCGAGGAGATGCTCACACAACCGGGTGACGCTGCCCCCAGAGCCGAAGATACCGATGGCTCGCCGGACGACGCTCCGGCAACGGACGACGACGCTCCGGCAACGGACGACGACGCTCCGGCAACGGACGACGACGCTCCGGCAACGGACGACGACGCTGCCAGGTGAGCTGATCGCTCACGCGCCTGTCACATCGCTGAATAAGCGATGCAACAGGCTTTACGCCCGACAAGTTTTTCGAAAGTTTTCCTAAGGAGTGCCTTAGGGAAAATTTCTATGAGATATGGCACCGTGCCTCTCTCTTGTCGGTCGTTGGCTCAGTTGGGAGACCGCATATGTTTCCAAGTAACATAACTGACGGCAAGCTAATGGACTGTTTTTGTGAGAAAGAGAATGACGCGTTCATTTTATTTCAAATCCCATTTCGTCTCATACGAACTTGGTTAAAATCACAAAAAGGTTCATTGGCTTGCCGCCAGTGCTACTCTCACCTTCTTGAATTCAAAATAATGATAAAACAAGTTCCAAGTGTTAATATTTAGTTAGAATAGGTGAATTAATTTAAAAATTAATATATATATAGTAACTTTCAAAAGTCTTTGCCGAAAAGAAAAGGCTTTAGAAAGTTACTATCCCCCGGAGGGATAATAAATAGTGTTTTTCATTTTCAAAAATCATAGCTAACCCAAAGGGTTAACAAG
>Ga0163144_10000843_pt1 | contig 72815 bp, 65 predicted proteins | sample OliLak19BULKMAT1_FD_123175 | JGI IMG/M metagenome (GOLD analysis project Ga0163144, IMG submission 123175) | Freshwater microbial mat bacterial communities from Lake Vanda, McMurdo Dry Valleys, Antarctica - Oligotrophic Lake LV.19.BULKMAT1 | ecosystem: Environmental > Aquatic > Freshwater >... | reverse complement strand
TTCAGCATCGAAGTCCACCAGGTCGCGAAAGTCATTGTCAAACCAGGTGGCTGCCAGGTGCAGCGCGTCAGTTGCTTCCCATTCCACTCCCAGGTCCCGGCTTTCGCCCTGCTCGGGTCGCAGATCGGGGTTACCCACCAGTGGATGGCCGAGGGCTAGAAAACTGGGCAGTTTATAGGCTTCACCCCAATTGGCGGCGAGGGTTACGCCCTCACCCACTGTGTATTTCACACCCGCCTGCGCCGAGGTTTCACTGTCAAAGCCCTCCGGATCATCGTAGCGCAGGCTGGTGTGCAACAGCAGCGCCTCCAGCGGTGTCGCGGAGAGATCGGCAAACACACCGCGCGTGTCGCGATCCAGTTCGAAATCTGTGGGGCTGCGCTCGCCGAAGAACTCGACATCGCCGGTGCTCTGGCCGTCTTCATGGCGGTAATCCCCTCCTATGTTGGCCTCGTAGCCGGGGGCAAGGTGCAGCGTGTTGAGCCACTGCAGTTGGTCGCGGGTAAAGTCCGTATCGGCGGCATTGGGAGGTATGTCTAGGTACGGGAAGACTCCCGGCGATTGATAGCGATCCTGCTGTTCAAAGCGACTCGCAGTTACCGTGCTGCGCCACAATGACGACCACTGCGCGCCCCAGAGAAGGGACAGAATATCCTGCGTGTAGTCGCTGTGGTCCAGCGCATCAGACAGCGCATGTTCCGGACCGCCGCTCTGCTCGGGATACGTGGTGCGCTTGCCGTCGAGATAGCGGTAGCCGACGCTCAGTTCCTGCGCCTGCGTTGGCTGCCATCCCAGGCGCAGGTTCGCGCTGTCGGTGCTGCGGGTACTGCCCGGCACTGGCTCCCCATCATCGCGACTCGCCAGAGCGACGGTGTAATCGACATCACCCGAACTGCCCAGCGCACTTACGCCCAGATCGGAGTAATCGTGTTCCCCGACTTCGGCGTAGGCCTCCTGGCGGTGGCCCGCCTGCGGTCGCCGGGTAATGATATTGATCACGCCCGCCAGTGCGTCCGAGCCGTAAATCGCCGACTGGGCGCCGCGCACGACTTCAACGCGATCCACCATGTTCGGGTTGAGATTGGCAAAGTCAAAGCCGCCGCCGCGAAAGTTGGTGGGATCATTCACCGCCACCCCATCCACCAACACCAGGGTAAAGTTAGATTCGCCGCCGCGAATGGATACCGCCGTCAGACCACCGGGGCCGCCCTGCTCTTCCACTAACAGGCCGGGCAAGGTCTTCAGCAAATCAGCCAGCGTGGTTTTATTCAGGGCCTCTATCTGCTGCGCATCCAGCACGGATACCGACGAGGTCAGGGCGGGCTGTGGCGCAAAGGTGCCGGTCACCAGCACATCTTCGATCGCAGTTTTCCCTGCAACAGTCGGGGCAGCGCTGGCTGCAACCGCTGTGAGTGCAGCGACGATGAAGGAAATAATCCTGCCTTGCATTAATTGCAGGTGGCCGTTACCTGAAGTTGTTATCCCAGTGGTGGTTAGAACCCTTCCACCTTGTGCACTTGCTTCCAGATGAGTCCCGGGAACAGGCGACGCATGAAAACCCCAATTTTGCTATCCCGGGTCGGATACACGAAAAACTTGCCTTGTTTCAGGCAGGATTCGATCGCATCGATGACAGTCCTGGGTGTAATCGGCGGACCCTGGTCCAGCATCTTCGGCCAGACCGTGTCCCTGCCCTGTTGCAGCAACGGCGTGGCGACTGCCGGCGGGCAGACACAGGCAAAGCGAATCCCGGAATTGATGTTCTCGTGGTACAGGGTTTCGGTGAAGGCCCGCACGGCAAATTTGGTCGCCGAGTAGGCCCCGGTGAGCAGCGTCGGAATAACGCCCGCCATGGAAGCGAAACTGACGAAATCCCCATGGCCCCGCTGCAGCATGCCGGGCAGTACCGCCTGGGTGATATTCACCAGGCCACCGTAGTTGATCGCCATCTGCTTGTGGATGATGGCGTTGGGCTGCTCCACCAGTTTACCGAAGGGCATGATGGCGGCGCAGTTGTACAGGCGCTCAACAGGCCCAAGCTTTTCTTCCACGGCCCGCACTGCGGCACACACCGCGGCGAAGTCCGTCATATCCACGGTCCAACTGTGAATGCTGGCAAAGGTGCCAACGGTCTCCGCCATCCCTGCGGCATTCACATCGAACAGCGCCACCGTGGCCCCTTCTGCGGCAAACCGCCGCGCCGCCTCGCGACCCATGCCGCTACCGCCGCCGGTAATCAGTACCACGTTGTTTGCATCAGACATCCTGAAAATTCTCCCTGTTGGATTTTTTATACATTACGCTGCGGGGCTGTACCAGATCGCCGAGCTCCACGCCCGCTCCTGGATGATCGGGCGATGCTCTGCCGCGCAGCAGCCCTCATAGCCTTTGCCAATGGTCTCGGGCCGCGCGCAGTCCACAGCGGCGGATACACACATACGCTGGCTCCAGCGACACGTCGGATTTTCCACGGCGCGCGAATAATAGTAGGCACGTAATGCAGGATCAAACTCCTGATCGACCCACACGGCACACAGGTCGGCAAAGCCGCGTCCGCTGGTGGCGCAGGTTTTGGGATCGACGAAGGCTCCGTTGCCAGCATCGCCCGCCACATCCAGCACACGTTCGTGGCGCACACCATCGTCATCAATCCAGCCCTTGATCACCTGCAGTCGTTGCAACGGCGTACCCGGGCTGTGCGGTGTACCGGCATCCTGGCTGGCGGCGACCAGGAACGTGGGACGCAGTTGCGTGTCCTGGCCATTGGGTAACATCGAACCCATCGGCACACCCTGGGCATACGCGCGCGCAATTCGGTCCGGTGATGCACACAGATCGGCTGGGAAATTCCACCCGCCGAAGAAACGGCTGATGATACGCGGGCCGCTGGTGCCATAGGCCTCGCGGCGGCGCATGGCGTCGAACAGCGCGTCGCGCGTGTTCTCCGGCGCCCATAACACGGCGAGTCCACCCGGGTTGTACTCCAATTTTTCAGGCAGGCCGGGCGGCACTTGATCCGCTGCCGACTCACCGTCGCCGCCGTGCCCCAGGAACTGGTCCTCCTGCACCGCGCCGGGTGTTCCCAGATGCGTGTCGGTGCTGGCGATCACACCGAACTGGTAGGGGTTTACGCCCAGACTCTGCTCCAGCAGGAGTCCATCGGCAAGAACCTTGCGTACAAAGCCGGTATCGGGTATTGGCGGATTGTTGAAACCGGCGATGTTGTCCTTCTGCAGTTGCTCAAAAGCGCAGAGTTCATCTTCACTGACCCCCGCCTCAAAGTAACATTCAGAGGCGCCCTTGTGCTGCATGATCTCCACCAGTGGCTCGAAGCGCGCACGGGTCACGGCATACTCCTTGCTCATGGGCGTGCCATCGTTTGTCAGGCTGGTAAACATAGAGCCCGCACTCATGTTGGAGTTGTGGGGTATTACCAAGGAGTCACAGCCGTTCTCCCGCTGATTGCAGTTCTCATCCAGCGAGCCCCACAGTGCCTGCGCCGAGGGTTCATCAATGAAACTGGCCGGCAGGCGCGGCACTTCGGCATTGCGAAAGACGACATTGCGGTGCAGGTTGCCACCATTGGAGGGATTCATACCCGTCCACTCGTAACCCACGAAGGTGGTGAAAGTGCACCCCGCACTGCGATCATAATAGCGCTCCGCCGCCGCCTGAATTTCCTGCCAGGGCTTTAAGGAAGCATTCAGGCACAGCGCATCGTCCTTGCCACACAGGCCCAGGTGTGTCTGTTGCATACCCGACATGTAATTGAACAGGTAGAAGGCTCCGCGGGGCCACCTGCGATAAAGGTTACACTCCCAGGAGTGGTAGCCCTCAACCTCTGGCGCATTGCACATCTGCACTTCACCAATCAGCTCGGCGTGATCCGACACCATGGCAAAATCCAACGGCCGCGCCAACTGCAGGGAGCGCTGCGCCTCACCCTCCCCGGTCCAGGGTTGAATGCCAATACGTTCGCCACGGGCGAACTGATAGGCCTGAGCCGGCGTGGTGCGAGTACCCTGGGTGCTGGCATCCAGCGAGTAGCGCGTATGAACGTGCAAGTCACCGAAGAAGGCCTGCTGCAACGGCGCTACCGCCGTACACGGTTGACGCTCCTCGGTATACGCGGTTCTTGCCACGGGTTCCTGCGCCGCAGCTGACGCCTGCGCTAAACTTGCCGGCACAGTCAGCGGTGCCAGCAGTGCCAGCGCGCTGCACAATCCCGTGACTGCGCGGCGCAGCCAGTTGCGTTGAAACTGATTACGGACCACTGCCAATCTAACTCTCCTCCTATCCATTACGAACTGCTCTGCCTTCTATTTGACTGCCTGTATTGACACTGAACGGGCCGGTGTAGAACTGCTAGAAATACGGTATTACATAATTTCTCGAGTGGGCTGATTGTGCATAAAACCACGACTCCAGGGCATAGCGGTTTTCGTTCTGGTTGGGGCCGTGTCCGGAGCGATGAAGACCGTAGTGGTCGAAAAAAAGCGCGTCGCCGGGAGCGAAGTGAGGGCTGACCGTACCACAGTCCTGTGCCAGTTCCTGTACCAGCTCCCCACCAACTACCCAGTCAAGTCGGGCACCCCGTGTACCGTATTCCAAAATCTCCTGAATACGCCTGGGAAGCAGCGTTATGCCCGGCGCAGAAGTACCGTCACCGCACTCACTTAAGGCCACCCACATGTTAAGCGCATTGACACCATCCCCCATAAACTGGCCATCCTGATGCCAGCCGCCGCCGATGCTGTTGTCCATCCCTGGGATAGGCGTGATCAGACGAAAGACCCATTTGGTGGTTGCAAGCAATGGAACCGCGTTAAAGTATTCTTCAAATAGCGCTTTCAGGGCGTATTTTCGATACAACTCCAGAACCTTGAAAGCACCGCTTGGGGAGTCAATTACCTTGATGGATCCGGTTCGCTCAAACTTCTTGTTGCTATCGCGCTTGGACCAGGCGACATGATCCCCGGGGAAATAGGGAGAAGGATAGTACCAGTCACTCTCCGGAGCATCGTTAGAATCCATTGAGTTCACTCGGGCGCTCAAGGATTCATCGATACAGGCTCTTACGGTTTTGGTCTCACTGTCATTGAATAAACCGCGAACAATCAGGTAGCCAGAACGCGATATTGCTTCCCGGAGTATTGCGGCTGAAAGCTGCGTGGCCTTTATCTCGGGGATGTCGCCGCTTTTGCAGTGCAGGGGAGCGATGGTTGCGGACGCTTGTTCCCTGTTCGCGCTGCCGGGACTTTGCTCAGGCACGTCAATTTGCAGCAGATAGTCGACGAGTGTTCGTTCCAGCTTCCCATTTTCGCTGCGCCTGTTAGCCTTGGTTAAATAATCGATTGCATCTTTCAACTTCCCAGAACGCTTGAACCGTTCCGCACGGTGCAGGGCGATAGAGGCAGCTACGTTGTTGATAAGGCTCATGTGCAAACCAAATACTCATTTCGATGATTTCAAAATATAGCCATAGTCAGTAGCCTTTTGTAAAGGGATAAACGGAGCTTGAGAGAATGGAATCGTCAATACGCGCTTGAGGCAATACTGCTGCAGGGGACTTTTTAGCTAGGGACATGTGTAACCATCACAACCACATCATCAATTGCTCGACCATCCTCACCATAGGATCATAGTACCAGGCCACCGCCGGGTCCGTTTCCGGCACATGGTACTGCACACGCAGCTTTTGCAGACGATGCTTCAGGTCTGCCGTGATGTCGGCGTAGCCCGGCTTGCCGTAAAGGTTAACCTGATCCGCCGGGTCCGTCACCCGATCGAATAGCTCCCACTCATCGTTCTGGTAGTAGTACACCAGCTTGTAGCGCTCGGTGCGCACGCCGTAGTGACGCGCCACGCCGTGGAAGCCCGGGTTTTCATAAAAGTGATAATACAAATCGCGCTGCCACCGTGGCGGATTCGGCCCCAACAGCGGCAGCAGACTGACGCCGTGCATGGGCTTGGGGGCTTGCACCCCGGCGGCATCCAGTAGCGTGGGTGCAAAGTCGATGTTCTGCACCAGCACGTCCGAGGAAGTGCCCGGCTGGATATGTCCGGGCCACTCCATCAGCAGGGGCACCCGCGAGGAGACCTCATCCATCCAGCGCTTGTCGAACCAACCGTTTTCGCCGAGAAAAAAACCCTGGTCTGAGCTGTAAATGACGATGGTGTTTTCCATGAGGTTATTCGCTTCCAGGAAATCAAGCAGGCGACCGATTTGCCGGTCCATACTCTGTACGGACGCGGCGTAGCTTTTCACATAGCGCTGGTACTTCCAGCGCAGTTCCTCTTCCTCGCTCAACTCCGCCGCTACGAACTGGCGGTTGCCTGCTGCGAAGGCCTGCTCCCACAAAGCGCTTTGTTGCGGTGTCAGCGAATTCCCGGATTTCAACTTTACATCGTTGTCAGTCATATAATCTGCAATGCGCATACGGGCATCGCGGCGCGCATGCGTCAGGCCATCCAGGTTGCGGAACAGGGAATCGGGCTCCGCGATTCGTGCCGCTTCGTCCCACTTGCGCAGTTCCTCGGGGCCGGGCAGCCAGTCCCGGTGCGGTGTCTTATGGCTGTATAACAGGAAAAAGGGGTTGTCCGTTTTCTTTGCCTGCTCCAGCCAGGCGATGGCTTTGTCGGTGACCAGGTCAGCCACGTAACCCGTAGTTTCCTCTATGCCAGCAGGACTCCTGAACGACGGGTTGTAGTAAGTGCCCTGTTCCAGCACGTTATCGATGATGTCCCAGTGATCAAAGCCGGTGGGGTCGCTGTACAGGTGCCACTTGCCAATGATGGCAGTCTGGTAACCGGCGTTTTGCAGCAGCTTGGGCAACGTCTGCTGGGCCCCGTCAAAGGGGCCGGACCACTCGTTGCTGTAAAGCCCGTTGGCATGACTATGCAGACCGGTGAGCAAGGTCGCACGACTGGGGCCACAGATCGAGTTGCCCACATAGGCGCGATCGAAACGCACGCCGCCGGCTGCTATACGATCAATATTCGGGGTTTTGACCAGGCTGTCGCCATAAGCACTCACCGCCCGGACAGCGTGGTCGTCGGCCAGGATAAAGACCATGTTGGGGCGCTCACCGGCACCGGCCTGGGCACTGCACAGCAACGCTAACAGTGCCGCGCCAGCCCACGGCGAGCCGCGCTTGTTGATTTTATCCATCGTTATATTCCATAGTACCCAGACGCATTAGTATCCACGCGCCTTCTAATAGTACTGTTACATGCGGGTAAACCTATGACAAATTTCTCACGCCCGCTGATCGTCGCCATATCGGCAATTACATTCAGCCCCCTTGCCTTGCAGGCACAGCAACTGGAAGAGGTTATCGTCACCGCCCAGAAACGGGCCGAAAGCCTGCAGGATGTGCCGTTATCGGTGGCGGTGGTCAGTGGTGCCGAGCTGGCGGCCAGAAATAAGACCCAGATAGCGGACCTGACGCGGTTTGTACCAGGCTTTACCTTTGCGGAGAATACCAGCGACGCCGGGCGCAATATCCTGGTACGCGGCGTGGGCACCAATAGTTTCAGTCGCTCGGTGGATCTGTCGGTGGGTACCGTGGTGGACAACGTCGTGTCCGGCAGCCTGTCCGGATCGGTGCTGGATTTCAGCGATGTGGAGCGGGTCGAGGTGCTGCGCGGACCGCAGGGTATGCTGTTTGGCAAGAACGCCAGCGCGGGCCTGCTCAATATCACTACCCGTAGTCCCACAGAAGAATTGAGTACCGGATTTGGCGCCAGCTACGGCAGCGAGAATCTGGTGAATCTCAATGGTTACCTGTCCGGCCCCATCATTGCCGACGACCTGCTCGGCCGCCTGTCGCTGTACAGCAATACCAGCGATCCGATCCTCGAGAACCTGTACCCGGGAGGCGATGATTTCAACGACCGCAATGAATGGGGTGGTCGCGGCAAATTGCGCTGGCTGGTGAGCGACGCACTGGATGCCCGTTTCAATGTCACACACGCGCAGCGCGATCATACCTGTTGCGTGGCGGCTCTGCGTTCAGTCATCCCGGGCAGCATCGTCGATGAACTGGGCGGACCAGTAGGCCCGAACAACGACAAGGTGCTGGACAACGACACGTCGAAGGGCGACACCAAGGTCGACATCTACAGCCTGGAAGCGAACTACACCCTGGGCGACTACCTGCTGACCGCGATCTCATCCTACACGAATGAAAATGTTTACGGTGCTGCCAGGGCGGATGACTATACAAGGACGGCCTTACCGCTCAATGACAGTAATGAAAAGTATCAACAGTACACGCAGGAGCTGCGCATCACCTCGCCCGCTGACGCAACCCTGGCCTACGTCGCCGGCCTGTATTACTTCGAGAAGCAGATCGACCAGGATTTTCTGCGCTATATCGATCTCTACGGCATCGGTTTCGCGACGGCGCCCGATTCCGGCGCAATCTCCACGCTGATGGACGCCTATACCACCAATGAGAGCATGGCAGTATTCGGGCAATTGACCTGGAATGTAACCGGGCGCAGCCGCCTCTCCGTCGGTGCGCGCTACAACGACGACGAGATTACCCAGGACCAGACAGTCAGCTCCCTGCCCGGCACACTGCCCGAAGCGCCACCCGGCTACATCAACGCCCAGACCAGCGATCAGGCCATCTCCTGGCGGGTGATCGCTGAGCAGGACATTGCCGCGGCTGCCATGGCTTATGCCAGCATCGCACGCGGCTACAAGGGCCCCGGTTCCAACTCGCTGCCCTCCGGACCGTCAAGCGGTAATGTGTTTGTCGACCCGGAAATACCGACCAATTTTGAGGTGGGCATCAAGTCGCAGTGGTTTGATAACCGGCTGCGCGTCAATGGCGCCGCTTACTACACGCAGTTCAAGGACTTCCAGGCCTCCGCCCAGGTAGCGGGCGCGTTTCCGCCCATTTTTTATGTGACCAATGCGGGCGAGCTGGAAACCCAAGGGATTGAGTTGGAGGTCGATGCCCAGTTGGCGGAAAACCTCTCCTTCCAGGCATCGCTGGCCTATACCGACGCCATCTTTTCTGACTGGGACGATGCGCCGTGTTACGCCCGGCAGACCGCGGCCCAGGGCTGTGTCGATGAAGCGCAGGACCTCTCCGGCGCCGATATGCCCAACTCCCCGGACTGGGCCATCTACCTCAGTCCTACCTATTATATTCCCCTGTCTTCCATGCCGTTTGATGGCTTTGTCACCGCCAGTTATTTCTGGCGCGATGAAGTGCAGTTTGATACCGCGAACAATCCGCTGCTCACGGGCGACCCTTACGGTACGGTCGACTTGTACACCGGCATCGCTGACCGGGACGGTCGCTACCGACTGCAGTTTTTTGTGCAGAACCTGTTCGATGAATTCTACGCGTCGGGCATTGGCGGGCAGGAGGTCGTCGGTGTAGAGGCGGCCCAGCTGCTGCAGTACACCTATAAGCGCCGTTTCGGCGTGTCGCTGCAAATGGACTGGTGAGCGGCGCATGGCAAAGGAATACTGGTACTTTGTCGGTGGCGTCATGGTGGTGGTGTTACCACTGCTGCTGTTGGTGGCGGTAAAAAAACTGCACCTGCTGGAGGTTCGACCCGACCAAAAGATTGTCTACGCGCATAACGGTGAGCAGGAACTTGCGCTGCACGTCTTTCACGCAAAAAATAGAACGGATGATGCACCTACGCCAGCACTGCTGTTGTTTCACGGTGGTGGATGGTTGTACGGCAGTCCCGAAGACCTCTATCCCCAATGCCAATATTTTGCCACGCAGGGTTTCAGCTGTGTTTCCGCGCAGTACCGCCTTGGGGCGAACAACCAGCCCGATGTGCGTGGCGCCGTGGCGGACGCGCGCGCCGCGCTGGATTACCTCATCGCCCATGCCGGGGCACTGCACATCGATCCGGACAGTATCGTTGTTGGGGGCGGCTCCGCCGGTGGACAACTGGCCGCCGCGCTGGGATCAGGCCTACCCCTGCGGTCTAACGCCACGTCCCCGGAGGCACGACGCCCTGCTGCACAAATTTTGTATAACCCCATACTGGATCTCGCGCCGGGCACACTCAACCATCACCTGGTCAAGGATTTCTGGCAGGAGGTCTCACCTTACCATCACATCGACAGCAGCGTCCCGCCATCGCTCATTCTGGTGGGATCACAGGACCCCGAGGTGCCGGTGCCGACGGCACAGGCGTTTTGCGCAGCGGTAAAAAGAGCCGGGGGCGTCTGCGAGATTGCGCTGTACGAGGGCCAGGGTCACGGCTTCTTTCACAATGCCCCGTTCCGGGAGCAGACCAACGAGCGCATTCTGGATTTTCTGGACAACCTTAAACGCTAGTTGTGTAAACCCACCAGGTTGTTCTCGGAAACATCTGCTTGGTCGATTCGAGGCGGATCATTCGCTCTGGCGGGCTTGGGTGTCGGGTGTGCCATTCGCCCGCGAGTATCGGGGAAGCAGACGAAAAGGCTTTCCCGGCCACAGCCGTTAGCAGGATTGAACCGGGGATGTCAGTGTCGCCACGTCGATTCTAAAGTCGTGTCCCGAGCGAACAACCTGCTGGGGGACTACAGCTAGTCCTCTCGCAGTGCCCAGCGGTATGTTGAAAAACACCGCGCTCAGGCCAGATCCTCCGCCACCATGGCGGCGACGTTGAACCCTGAATCGACTGCCTGGTGCGTGCCCGCACCGCCCAGTACCTGGTCACGCAGAACGAAAATCATTCCTGAGGCCGGCAGTCTGTCCACGGCCACCACAAACAGGGTATTCAGGTTCATGCAAATCTGGCTCACCAGCGGTGTGGCCAGGTTGAAACGTTCCATCCACGCATAAGCGCCGGTAGTGTCCTTCATGGCCGTCATTTCCTGCTCCTAACCGGTCGCCATTTTTTGCCAGCAGGGCAGCGACCGACGCGCCGCCAAACCCGGCGCCGATAACACAGGCGTCATAATCTTCGATTTCCGTGCTCCTCTGAATCCTGGTATCAATAGTCGCTCAGTGTAGCCGCACCGGCGCAGCCTAGGTACTATCGAGCGTGGCGGCGAGTGCTTTCGAGCGCCCCCGCTGCTATCCTTGCCACCGATAACCCACGGATAACAGAACAGGGCTGGATTTAGAGGGACCCGCGATGACTGACTCTACTGCCGCACTCAAACCGCTGGGTAGCATGCATCACCTGGCACTGCGCTGCCGTGACGCCGAACAAACGCGCTGGTTTTACGAGGACATCCTGGGGCTGAAACTGGCGGCGGCCCTGACCCTGGAAAAATCGCCCGGAACAGAACAAGAGCGACCTTTCCTGCATCTTTTCCTCGAGCTTGGCGATGGCAATTACATTGCATTTTTTGACGAACCGGGCCACGCCAGGCCCGACCACTTTGCACTGAAAGACAGCTTTGATATCCACATCGCCTTCGAGACAGACAGCGTTGAGTCAATGTTAGCCTGGAAAGACAAAATCGCCGCTGCCGGCGATTTTATTTTTGGACCAATCGATCATGATTTTGTTGAATCCATCTACTTCTTTGACCCGAATGGCTACGCCCTCGAGATCACCCATAAAACCGACCAGCACGATACCGTACTCCTCGAAGAGGAACGCACAGCACGGCAGCAAATCGCTGATTGGACAGCTACAACGCGGACGAAAAAGATAGAGCTCTTTGGCGCCGAAGCCATCGATGCCCGCTGCACGGCACTGCGGGCCACCGGCAGGGCGTCAAAGAACGCGCCGACGGAGAGCGCCTGATGTTTGTCGATGTCGACAAGGGTATCGAAAGAACGCCGTATTTGCTGCTGTTCAAGGAGAAGTCCGCGCTCTTCAAGGATGTGTACGGCGGTGTCGATAGGGTGGTACTGCGCTCACACCTGCTGCGGCCACCGGGGTCAAAATCCAGCACTGTGATTATTTTTATGCACCCCATCGGCGGTGGTGAGTACCTGCCGTTACCGATGGCCCTGGCAAAAGCGGGCCACCACGTAATCTATTGCCAGAGTCGCTACCCGAATAACGATACCGCACTGATCATGGAAAAAGTGGCGGTGGATCTGGGCGAGTGCATCCGGGACGCCAAAGAGCGGCTCGGCTATGCCAAGGTGATCCTGGGCGGCTGGAGTGGCGGCGGATCCCTGACCCTGTTTTACCAGCGCCAGGCCGAACACGCCACGGTGACCTGTACACCCGCGGGCGACCCCCCGAATTTGCAGGAAGAAAATCTCATTCCTGCAGATGGCATGCTGCTGCTGGCCGCCCATGTGAGCCGCGCACTGACGTTGACCGAGTGGATGGACGCCTCGATACTGGACGAGGCACATCCCGAGATCCGTGACCCCGAACTCGACCTTTACCATCTGGGCAATCCCAACCAGCCGCCCTACAGCCTGGCATTTCAGGAGCGCTACCTGGCAGCGCAGATCGCCCGCAATCGACGCATTACCGCCTGGGTCAAGACCAGGCTGGACGGGTTGCGCGCGCAGGGCAGGCCCAATGATGAATTCGCCTTTACAGTACACGGCACCATGGCCGCGCCGGTATGGTTGGATCCGACCATCGACCCGAACGAGCGGCGACCCAATACCTGTTTTCTCGGCGATCCCAGGGTCGTGAACAATGGGCCGGTCGGCCTGGCCCGATTTACCACACTGCGCAGTTGGTTGTCACAGTGGAGTTATGACGAGTCCAATGCCAATGGCATTGCTGATGCTGCCAATATGAGTTTACCCACTCTGGTCATCAGCAATACGGCCGATGACGCCTGCACACCGAGTCACGCGCGCAGACTGTTTGACGCGGTGGCCAACGGCAACAAGGAATTCGTTGCCATCCAGGGCGCCACTCATTACTACCTCGGTCAGCACGAGCAGTTGCGCACAGCAGAGCAAACCTGCACGCAATGGTTGCGCCGACAGGGATTGACCGACATATAATGGGGCGCATCGCGCTGGCGCGAGAACTATTTTCCTCTGCAGGTAACGTAAGTATGTCAATGCGCAGAATCCTGATATTGGCGACAGCCCTGGCAGTTGCGGGTACCATCCAGGCGGCACCGGTCGCCACAACTCCCGCAGCAGAAGCGTCGCCGCCCTTCAAGCGTACCGAGGAGCGCGCACCGTGCAGCAATTACAGCGCCGAGCGCCGAGCGCTGTTCGGCGATATGCACGTGCACACCGCCTGGTCTTTTGACGCAAGTAGCCAGGACACACGCAACACACCGGCCGACGCATATCGCTTTGCTCAGGGCGAACCCATGGGCATCCAGCCGTATGACGAAAGCGGTCGCGCGACGCGCACCATACAGCTGGATCGCCCGCTGGATTTTACCGCAGTCACCGATCACTCCGAGTTTCTGGGTGAAGTGCGTATGTGCACGACTGCGGGACTACCCGGTTACTGGCACCCGGTGTGTCTGATCCATCGCTATTTACCGCAGCTTTCATTCTATACTCTCGCCGCTGCCGGCCTCAGTTATAAACACCGCTGGGGACTGTGCGGTGACCACAATGAAACCTGTTTCGCCTACGCCGCCGATACCTGGAAGGACATTCAACAGGCTGCGGAACAGGCCTACGATCGCAGCGCTGATTGTCGCTTTACCAGTTTCGTGGGCTACGAGTGGACGGCGGGCGGAGAAACCGGCCAGAACCTGCACCACAACGTGATATTTCGCAATGACCAGGTACCGGAGCGCGCCATGAGTTGGCTGGAAACTCCCTCGCAGGTACAGCTATGGGACTACCTGGAACAGGAGTGCGTGGCCGACAAACCGGGTTGCGACGCAGTCGCAATTCCGCACAACTCCAACCTGTCTGGCGGGCTGATGTTCGAAACCGCCGGTGTTACCAACGGCGAGATTCCCAGCACATCCGTGAGCGCGGCGGAAGCGACCCGCCGGGCGCGCTGGAACACATTGTTCGAAGTCGTGCAGCACAAGGGTGCCTCGGAGTGCGACAGCCGACTACCGATCTGGTCAGAAGACGAGTACTGCGACTTCGAACTACTGGGCTACGACCGCTTTGGCGGCAAGAACACCGGCGCCCTGCAGTTTGCATCCCTGGACTGGTTGAGCCCCGTGCTCGGTGAAGACATGATCCCGGTGACGACGCCGCCGACGGTGGCCAACTTCCTGCGCTACGCGCTGAAAAAAGGTCTGCAGCAACAGGCCGAGCTGGGCGCCAACAGTTTCAAGTACGGCCTGATCGGCAGCACCGATACCCATATCGCGGCACCCGGACTCACCATGGAGAAGAACCATCCTGGCCACGGTGGCGCCGGCACGGGTGCCCGGGACGGCGTACCGGTAGGGCTGCCGGATGAACTGGAATTCGGCCCCGGGGGGCTGGCTGTCCTGTACGCAGAGGAAAACAGCCGCGATGCCCTGTTCGCCGCCATGCAGCGGCGCGAGGCGTACGCCACCAGCGGCACCCGCCCGGTACTGCGGTTTTTCGGCGGCTGGGATTATCCGGACAATCTCTGCGCGGTGGGCGACATGGTCGCACAGGGCTATGCCGGGGGTGTACCCATGGGTGGGGATCTGCCGCCCGCCAGCGCGGCCGATCGCGCACCGCGCTTCCTGATTTCCGCCAGTATGGACAATGGCACCGCGGAGGACCCGGGTAGTCCGCTGCAACGCATCCAACTGATCAAGGGTTGGTATGAAGACGGCGAGTTACACGAGCAAGTGCTGGATGTCGCTGGTGGCGACAACGACGCCAGCGTGGACATCAACAGTTGCGAACAGACTGGCAGCGGCCACCGCCAGTTGTGCAGCGTGTGGCAGGACCCTAACTTCAACCCCAAAGCCCAGTCCTTCTATTACACCCGGTTACTGGAGAACCCCAGCTGCCGCTGGAGCCAGCGCATCTGCGCCGCTGCCGGGGTGCGCTGTAACAATCCGCAGAGTATTCCCGCAGGTATGGAAAACTGTTGCGCCGCCGAGCACCAGAAGGTTATCCAGGAACGCGCCTGGAGCTCACCCATCTGGTACACGCCGCCAGCCTGATGCACTTTCTACCGGGTGCCTGCGTGATGCGCTGCTGCTCAGGTTGAGTCACTCACACTGGAGGGTGTCTAGTGGGTGTCCAGTGGGCGTCTGGTGAACTGGGCACTTCCGCTTTATACTCGTTGCCTGTATCCGTCCCGCAAAGAAACCGACATGACCAGCATCCAATTCAGCATCAGTGCCATGGAGCAGGGCGACAATCCCGATGTGCACGCTACCGAGGGACTCCCCCACTAACCATGAGTGATGCGCTTGCCTGCCACAGCTGTGACCTGTTGGTGCATGTGGGAACGCTGCGGCACGGTGACAGCGCATCCTGCCCGCGCTGTGGTTGTTTTCTGACACGTTATCGAGCGGATGCTTACCTGCGGATACTGGCTTTCGCCAGCGCTGGCCTGATCTTTCTGATACTGGCCAACAGCTATCCGTTTCTCTCTTTCTCCAGCAGTGGCCTGGAAAGTGTGATCACGCTGCGTGAGACCCCCGGGGCGCTGTGGACTAATGACATGCCCGGGGTGGCCCTGCTGGTCACCACCTTCATCATCATCATTCCGGCAGCCATACTGGTCCTGATGCTGGTGCTGAGTATTCCCCTCAACCAGGGCCTTTATCATCCCTGGCTTGCGCCCGTCGCAAAAAGCATATTTTTTGCCCAGAAGTGGTCCATGGTGGAGGTTTTTATTATCGGCGTCATCGTGGCATTGGTAAAAATCGCCGCTATGGCTACCGTGGTGGTGGGTGCCTCCTTCTGGGCTTATGCCGCCTTCGCGATTTGCTTCACCGCGGCGGTGGCCAACCTCGACCGCTACCAGTGCTGGCAGCGCATTGAAGCACTGGGGGCTGCATGACGGCACGCACGACGGCCGCCAACAGCGGCCTTGCCTCCTGCCATGTGTGTTTCAAACTGGCGCCCACTGCCGTGCATCGATGTCCCCGTTGCGGTGCGACGATGCACCTGCGCAAGAATGACAGCCTACAGCGTACTCTGGCGCTGCTGGTGACTGCCTGCCTGCTCTATATTCCGGCCAATCTGTACCCGATTATGTATACCGAGCAACTCGGCAGCACCGAGGCCAGTACCATCATGGGTGGAGTGATCCTGTTGATTGAATTGGGCTCGTTGCCCATCGCGATGGTCATCTTTGTGTTCAGTGTGATAGTGCCATCGGGTAAATTGATGACCATGTTTTACCTGGTATGGACAGTGGAGCGACACTCGCCACTGGGCGCGCGCCAGCGCTCCATGATGTACCGCATTACCGAATTTATCGGCAAGTGGTCGATGGTAGACGTGTTTGTGGTGTCCATACTGGTGGCACTCGTACACCTCGGTGGACTGCTGGTCATTCGACCGGGTATCGCTGCCCTGTCTTTCGCGGGTGTGGTGATCGTCACCATGATCGCAGCAGAAAGTTTCGACTCCCGCCTCATCTGGGACAACATAGAAGAGAAAAACAGTGAAAACTGAACACGCTGATATCAGCCAAGGCCGCAAATTTTCCGGCATTTGGCTAATACCCCTGCTGGCACTGGTACTGGGCGTGTATATGGTCGCCCAAAAATGGATGAACGAAGGTCCGGAGATTGAAATCGCCTTCATGACCGCCGATGGACTGGAACAGGGAGAAACCAAGGTCAAGTATCGCAATGTCGATATGGGCGTGGTCGAAGAAGTGCGCTTGAACGACGCGTTCGATGGCGTGATCGCGAGAGTCAAGCTGGACCGCCAGGCCCTGCCGCTGTTGCGCGAGGATACGCGCTTCTGGGTCGTCACCGCGCGCGTGGGAGTAGACAGTATCTCCGGCCTCGATACGCTGTTGTCCGGCGCCTATATACAGCTGGCGCCCGGCACCGGCGAGATAGGCACACGATACTTTACCGGGCTGGAACATCCCCCACAGACACCTGCGGGCGCGCCTGGACTGCGCCTGCAACTGACCAGTGACCGCGCCTCCTCCGTCAGCGCTGGCGACACGGTACTTTACAAGGGTTACAACGTCGGACGCGTTGAAAACATGCTGTTCAACCCTTCCGACCGGCTCGTGCACTACGAGATATTTATCGATGCCCCGTACCACAAACTGGTCAACAGCAGTGTGCGCTTCTGGGATGTCAGTGGCGTGTCCCTCAGCGCCGACGCGGGTGGTTTCAAGGTTGAAACCGGTTCGGTGGACACCGTTTTTTTTGGCGGTGTGGCCTTCGGTGTGCCGGAGGGCGTTGAGGAGGGCGATGAAGTAGAGCAACAAACCGAGTTCAGGTTGTACACTTCCTACGATGACATACTGGAAAATCCTTTTCAGTACGGCACCTACTATGTGGTTTCCTTCGACCAGTCGGTCAAAGGCCTGCGGCCCGGTGCGCCCGTCGAATTTCGCGGTATCCAGATCGGCAAGGTAGAGCGGATCATGCTCAAGGAAGGTCTGGAGAAAACCAGGACTCTGGGTGAGCAAGGCAAGGGACTCTCTATCCCCGTCCTGCTGTATGTCGAGCCCGGTCGCCTGGAATTGCCCGATAAGGAGTCTTCGATTGACGCCTTGCGGGAAACCGTCAGGGTCGGAGTGAACAATGGCTTGCGCGCGACCATGGCCAGCGGCAACCTGTTAACCGGAGCAACGTACATCAGCTTCGATTTCTTCCCCGACGCCAGGGAAGATACTGAGTCCACTTTCATGGAGTACACCACTATTCCGACCATTGACTCAGGACTGGCGCAACTCGATCAAAAAGTGAATGCCCTGCTGGACAACATCAATGCGCTGCCACTGGCCGACACTGTGACCAGCGCGAACACCGCGCTCGCCAGCCTGAACCAGAATCTGGCGAGCCTGCAGTCAATTCTGGACAACCAGAGCACGCAACAACTGCCAGCGCAACTGGACCAAACGCTACAGGAACTCAAGGACGTCGTGAGCAACCTGTCACCGAATTCACAGGCCTATCAAAGCCTGAATTCAAGCTTGCTGTCCTTGAACCGAACGATGGGTAACCTGGAGACCCTGACACGTACGCTATCCGGACAACCCAATGCGGTGCTATTGCCATCTACTCCTGTGCCTGACCCCATTCCAGAGGTGCGTAAAAAATGAAAGTCGCCCACTTGTTGTTGGTGATGCTGTTGGCCGGTTGCGCCAGCCAGGCCATTGAACCCAGCTATTACCTGTTGCGCTCCAAGCAGGATTTGTCGTCCAGCGCGCTCAGCACTTCAACGGATTTTTCCCTGGGCACGGTGGAGATCGCACCCTATCTGGACCAGCCCGGACTGGTAATGGAGACGGCGGACGGCCAGATGCGCCCCGCCAGCCAAAATCTCTGGGCTGAGCCGATGTTCGATGGTGTACGCAACTTCCTTGCCACAGAAATCGCACGCGCCCATGGCCAGGAGCTCCTGCCCACCAAACTCACCGCTAAATCCACCAGTAACACGACGGTGGTCAATATTCGTATCGATCAGCTCCATGGCACGATCGATGGCAGTGCGCGGCTAGTGGCTTACTGGTGGCTGGTCCGTGCCGACGAGGTAGTAGCCCTTAATCGCTTCGCGGAATCACGCAATTTACAAACGAGTGGCTACAGCGCCCTGGTCGACGCTGAAAAAATCCTGATGGCGGAACTGGCAACGAAGATCGCTGCCTCTCTGGTGACTACAGCGCCCTAGATTTAATCTTTCAGCAGGTTGTTCGCTCGGAATATAACGCTGGAATCGACATAGCGACACTGTGATCTCCTGTTCATTCCTGCTATCGGCTCCGGCCGGATAATGACATCACCTGTTCACTCCTGCCACCGGCGACGGCCGGGAAAGCCTTTTCGTCTGCTTCCCCGATACTCGCCTACGAAAAGGCTTTCCCACCCGTCGCCTGGACACCTATGCCCGCATGCAACATTGCTCCGCGTGATAGCCCACACCCGCCAGAGCGAATGATATGTTTCGATTCCACCCGGCAGACGGTTCCGTGAACAACCTGATGGGTTTACACACCTAGAGCGGTAGTGGCAGAAAGACACTCGATACTGCGCGCACCGCGCCCGTCACGGTGCGATTGTCCGAATCGCCAACAATATCCGCCATCATCTCCTGCAGCACGATAATCTCACTGAACAAGCGCTCAAACTCCAGGTTGTCGACCACACCCCGGTTTTCATAGGAAATAATCAAGTGCTCGCCATTGGGCTTGCGGGTACTTTTCAGTTTCCGCAACAACGCCTGCACATTGTAGGCACTGGTCAACAGCACCTGCGCATCGAGCTCATCGGGAAGATACATCTCGGGTTGGTATTGGTAAGCCTGTCGCACCATGCTCCCCAGTCCCACGATCAGGGCGAACACCCGATCACCCCCGAAGTTTGGATCGAAGGCCAGATTCAAGGCATCGATATCCTGTTTGTAATCCAGTTCCGCGAACTGCAGCTTATAGCGGTGGACTTTGAGTTGTGCCAACCGACCTTCCACGGTGATGCCAGGAATCTTACGCAACTGGTCCGGATTGCGTTCATAAAACAGGACCAGCAATTCCAGTATGTCGGACCGGGTCTTGTCGATGAACTGGTCGGTGACCAGGTCGGTATCTGACTTGGCCAGATTTTTTAACTCATAACCTGAACAGGCGCAGAGAAATAGAGTAAGAAGGACTAGGGATAGCAAACGCATGGATGAATACTATCGCCTGCCCAGGCCCGGGGCGAGCACACACAATGGCAATTTTCATACTGCCGACGCTGCGCTGCGGCACCCTTGTTGGCAGATTGTGCATATTGTGGACTGCGTCCTCCTTGTCGGGCATTATTGAGAACAGTGCCGCAGAACTTAAGTGGTGCAGCAGAGCAAGGGTTGATACTATCAATCTGATCGCACATACAATAAATATGACGTAGATGTTAAGAATCACGGTCTTGTCACTGCTCCTGGGTGCGCTGGCGCTGATGGCGGGATTAACGCTGTTTTTCTCTCCGCCCAGCGCAACTGGACCGCCCGCTCATTCGATTACCCTGAGCTCCGCCAACACCAAAGTCATTTTAGGCGCCGGCACGCCTGGCAATGCAGAACTGCAGCTGGTGCTCAACGACGCTGGCCTAGGGGTAATTACCCTGGCGGAGAAACAGATCGCTGCGCCGGACTACCCCTTCCTGCACCTGGACATCGAGGAGGCTTCGAACAAGCCGCTGGTATTGATCTCCTGGAATACGGGTCCGAAGAAGGATGTGCGTCATACCTATATCCTCCCAAACCAAACGCGGGAGTGGTTGTGGCTGGCCACGAATGAGCTACAGGGCTGGACGGATAATATAGACGCCCTTAGCCTGGTCATTGTTGGGCAGGCGGGTGAGACCGTACGGATCAGGGATTTTGGAATTTACCCCACCGCGCCATCACGCCAGTTACAGGCCATCTATTCGGACTTGGTCGGCTATGTATCCTGGCACCGTGGGTCCATGAACACCCATACCGGAGTCACCCCGGTATCGTCTTTCTACCGCACTACCCTGATCGTCGCCTATCTCACCCTCAGCCTGCTGGCCTATGGATTACTGCTGCTTGCATTGCGGTCGACGGTGAAGTTTAGCTGGCAGGTAGTGGCGCTGATCTTTCTCGCCTGCTGGATCAGCCTCGACCTATTTTGGCAAAACCGGCTTTTGCATCAGGTAGCCGATACTTACCGCACCTTTTCCGGCAAAACCGCGCAGGAGAAGCTTACCGTTGGGCCGGACGCGCAACTGTATAACTTCGTTGCGCAGGTAATACCGCTGGTACAACCCAAGGATACCCGCATATTTGTGAGCTCCAGTGATACATACCTGGGTCAGCGTGGCGCCTACTATCTATATCCCTTCAACGTATTCTGGCCCGGGCCCAGAGGAGAATTTCCCCCCGATTATCTATTGCACAGCGGCGATCTTATCGTGCTCATCAATCCCACGACCATGCGTTTTAACGCTGCGACAAACACTCTGGCAACGTCGCCAAACACTGCCCTTGGCGCAGAGCTGGTATTTGGCGATCCTACCGGTAAGGTGGTGCGGGTAAAGTAAATGGAAGCCCTGTACACCACTATTGCATTGGCGCTGCCGGTACTGCTGGGCGGACTCTGGTTAAACGCGTTTATACCAGCCCAGAGTGCTGGTCGCACTGCACTGGTCTGGGGTAACGGTACGCTCGTTGGCCTGCTGCTCATTCCCCAGCTCATGCTTGGGCTGGACGCGCTGGATATACCCCTGACTTTCAGGTCCACCGGCTCCCTGGTCGGGATTTTGATAGCGCTGGCACTGGTGGTCCAACTGTTTAAGGGCAAGCGCTCGCTCTTATCACACACACCGGTGCTTTACTATTCAGCGCTGCCAGCATCACATAAGGCGTTGTTCCTTTTTCTCCTGTTGCTGATCGTCCTGCGCATGACCACACTGGGACTGGAAGTACTGTGGCGTCCACTCTTTCCCTGGGATGCAACCATGCACTGGGCGACCAAGGCCAGAGTCTGGTATGAATACAACAGCATCGTCCCCTTCGTGTTGAATTGGGAGTGGTTGGAGCTGGGCGGTAAAGGGGTGTTCACTGACGCGCACGCGGACTACCCGGCGACTATTCCTCTCCTGCAGGTGTGGATGAGCCTGACCTTGGGACAATGGAATCCAAGCCTGATGAATCTGCCCTGGCTGCTCTGCCTCATTGCCTTGGGCACGGCTTTTTACGGCCAGTTGCGCGTGTCCGGCGTAGGTCCGGTGATAGCAATGGCCTTTGGCTATTTGTTGCTCTCCATGCCGCTGCTCAACATTCATGTGGCACTGGCCGGCTATGCCGATCTGTTTCTGGGCGCTGCGTATTGTGCGGGGCTGATGGCCGGGCACGGCTGGGCCAAGACCAGACAGCCATGGCAGGCTGTGCTGGCGCTGTTTTTTGCGATTTCCTGTGCCTTTATCAAGGCTGAGGGCTTGGTGTGGTCATTGACCTTCATTCCAGCGTTGGCGGTGACATACATGGCGCGGCGCGAGGCCGCCAAACTCTATGTTCTTTTCACGCTGGTACTGGTTCTGCTGTGGCTTCTGGTGCCACAGGACCTGGTGGTTGCCGGCCACACCGTCGAAACACTGAGTCCTGAATTTCGTCCCCATGGGCTGCTCGGCATTGTCCAAAGTATCTGGCTGCATGACAACCTGCACCTGTTGGGTTACCTGCTCCTGGCCAGCATCCCGCTGGGCATCATGATGCCGGGGGCCATGACCAGGACGTACCTGGAAATCACCGTCGCCCTCGGCACTGCTGTCATTGCCTTTATGTTCCTGTTCCTGTTTACCGGCTTCGGCGTGGCAGCATCAGATTTTACCGGTGTGGGGAGGCTTAGTATCCAACTCGCACCGGGATTGCTCTACCTGATTGCCTTGTTGTGCAACGAACTACTCACCCGGGGCGGTGTAAAAGCGGCGCCACGAACTGCCGCGCAGCTTACAAATTAAACCGCTCCCGCAGGAACTGTGAAATTCCATCCTGGTCATGGTGACCGATCACCGCAGTGGCAGCGGCCTTGACCTCATCCTTGGCATTGCACGGCGCATAGCTCTCATCCGCAACAGCGAACATACTCAGGTCGTTGTCGCTATCGCCAAAACAAATTACCCGGCTCACACCCAATTCCTGCTTGAGTTGAGCGACCGCATTGCCCTTGCTGGCGGCGCTGTGGTGAATGTCTACCCAGTGCCAGCCCTCGCCCTCCAGGGCGGTACCCGCATAGGCCACCAGGTGCTCCTGGGCTTGCACCAGTTGCGCTACAGACGCTATCGCCTCGCGGGAGCCCAGTGCGCTGATGTTAGTAATGTCCGCCGCAGCGGGCATGTCCGCAAGCGGCAGTACCTGCAGGCCGCGATCCCGGGCGAACAGCGCGGCCAGACGGCGCTCCGCGTCGTTCTGCATAGGCGGGTGGTAAACCCGCTGTCGGTTTTGGGGTTCCAGTGTGAAAATAAACGGGGTTACCGCCACACCCATGAAAGCCGTCATAACACGGCGGATTTCCGGCAGGGTTAACAGGTTGCTGTGGCTGTAATGATCGTTGTCGGGCCGCCAGATCACCACGCCATTCTTGTAGATATGCGGCAGGTTAAAGCCGTGGCCGTGCAACAAATCGCGGGCGGCATGCAGGGTTCGCCCGGTAGCGACAGTGTAGGCAATTCCGCGCCGCCGCAATTGTTGCAGCGTCTCGCGCGTATGCTCGGATACCGCGGCATTGGCGTCCAACAAGGTGCCATCCAGATCAAAAACAATGAGATCCATCTAAGTGCAGGTCCGTCCGCTGAAAGCATACAGTTTAACCCGAGAAGCATGCCCTTGCTGGCCACACCGCCGCATCGGTTACAAATATTTTGTAACGCCGTGCAATAGTGTACGGGTGTATGCGTTTCAAAAGATTGTTACCATGCCAACTGCCACATTGTGCAACGTACACCGGTGCAACCTCGCTCTTCTTGCGGGTCTCAGGGAGAAAATCATGTCCGAGTTAGCGCAGCAACCGCCGCTGACCATGAGGTTGTGTACGCTACTGCTCGGCCTGCTGACGCTGCTGCCTGCGTGGGGTGCGCCATTGCTGGTGCAGGATTCCCCGGGTAATCCGCTCGCCCAGGCGATGGTAACGCGCACACCAACGGATCAGCATCCGCAGGATCTCAGCGATGATGGCTATGCACCTGACAGGGTGACCAATACCGCGCCCGCCGTGGTCACCCGCTTTACGGATAGCAGCGGCAGGGTCAGCTTTGACGAGACGCACACACCTGCCAGGTACCGCGTGCGCGCCCAGGGCTATGTCGATACCTACGTCAATACCTACGTCGATACCTACGTCGATACCTACGTCAATACCTACGTCGACACCTACGTCACCGAACTCCCGCAGGAAGTGGTGCTGCAATCCATGACCAGGGGACAGTTGGTTGCCAGTTATCCCTCCAATGTGTGGCTGTCACAATTGCACTTCGGCGGTGACGCGGCGCTGAAGAAGCGCTTTCAACTGAACTGTGCGTTTTGCCACCAGCAGGCGTCACCGTTTATGCGCAACGAGCGTACACAGGAGCAGTGGCTCGCTATCATCGAGCGCATGAACCGCTACGGTGCGCGCCTGCCCGATGCTGATCATCAGCGCGTGGCACAGCTGCTACAGCAGGAGTACCGCGCACTGCGCGAACACCCGGACACCATCCCTGCGCCCCATCCGTGGCAAGCATACCTGTCCAGGGTGGAGATGACTGAGTGGGCGATCGGTGACGGTTTCTCCCAGATGCACGACTTTCTGCTGCACCCCAACGGTTTTGTCTATATCGGCGACAACCTGTTCGATCGTCTCTACGAGCTGGACCCGGACACCGGCGCGTATACCGTGTACAAGGTGCCTCACGCACCCGACATGACGCTCGGTGGCATCATGGGCAACCGCTTCACGGTGTTCCCCAAAATGCACAACTATATGGGGTTACACTCCCTGGCCTATGTCAAAAAGGACGGCAACATCTTTATCACCCCCTCCATGCAACAGGCGCTGCTGGAGTTCGATGTCAAAACCAAGAAATTTACCACCCACACGATGCCGGGTGGATTTTACCCGCACACCATACGCGCTGACGCGCAGGACCACCTGTGGTTCACCCTGGCCCTGTCCTCGCAGGTCGCCATGTTTGATCGCGACAGCGGGACATTCACCCTGTACGACCTGCCCGCGCGGAGCGCCAAGGAGTGGCTGATCTTCAAAACCCTGCCCCTGCTGTTTCGTATCGACCCCAGGTACCGCCCTACCCCAACCCCCGACAATGAATCCACCGGGCTGCCCATGCCCTACGGTATCGATGTGGCACCGGATGGCACCGTGTGGGTAGCGCGCTTGTACGCCAATGATCTGGCCAGGATAGATCCCGCAACAGGCGCGGTCACCATGATCGATTTTCCCTATCAGGGTCCGCGGCGTCTGCGCATCGACGGTGAGGGCAAACTCTGGATTGTCGCGTTCCAGGATTCCCTGCTGGTCAGTTACGATCCGCAAACCGGTGTTTTCGCGCACTACGAACTGCCGGTCATCAATGAAATTCCCTACGCCCTGAATGTGGATCGGGAACGCGGCGTGGTGTGGGTCAACGGCAATCAGTCCGATACCGTGCTGGCGTTTACTATCGCCACCAAAACCTGGCAGGTCTACCCGCTGCCGCGCCAGCGCTTTTTCACCCGCGACATCGAAATAGACGAGGCCGACGGCGCTATCTACACGACCAACTCCCACTTTCCTACCTGGCAGTCGGAGGGTGGTGTGCCCACGCTATTGCGCATTAGCCCACTACCGCAATAGCGTGGCTACCCAGTACCGATGAAAAAGACCATTGCCATTTTGCTCATCACGCTGGTCGCGGCTGCACTACTGGTAGCCGGAAGTCTGCTAGTGATGGACGCGCCGGGGAAAACCCTGGAGTCGCTGGTGCTCCGCCATGCGGACCAACTACCGCTGGCGTATTTGGGCGGGCGTTTGTTCGACCAGCACTGCGCCACCTGTCACGACAACCCGGCAATGCACGCTCCAACCCGGGAGGCCCTGTCGGGCTTTTCCAAGGAGAGCATCATGATCGCGCTCGAGTTTGGCAAGATGCAACCGATGGCCGCGCAGCTGCGCAGGCAGGAGCGCTTTCTCATCGCCAACTACCTGGCGGGCAGCGCACCGGACATGGACGGCTGGATTGAGCAGCACCGCTGTACCGCGCCGGATTCGAGTGCACAGACCGAATACGTGACCAACTGGGGACTGGGCACACACAACCGGCGCTTTGTCGCCAATGAAAACGCCGGCATCAACCGCGACAACGTGGCGACATTGCAACTGGCGTGGAGCCTGGCCTTTCCCAAAGTGACCGATATGCGCTCGCAGCCCGCGATTATCGGCGACACGCTGTTCTTCGGCGACAAAACCGGAAAACTGTACGCCCTGGACCGCACCACGGGCTGCATCAGAGCCCATACCAAGGTATTCAGCGGCATTCGCTCGGCGATCACGGTGGCGACGCTGGGCGACGGAAAAAAATTGCTGGTGTTCGCCGACTCGCTTGCCACCGTGTTCGCGGTGGATCCGGCCAGCCTGGAGATTGTGTGGCAAACATCCGCCCGCCTGTTCGATACTTCGGTCATCAGCGGCTCGATCAGCTATGACAACAATCGCCTGTTCATCCCGGTGTCGTCTTACGAAGTCGCCGTCTCCGGCAGCCCCAGCCATGTCTGCTGTACATCCCACGGTGGCGTCATCGCACTGGATGCCGGTACCGGCGAGCAACTGTGGCAATGGCACGCCACGGACGAAGCAACGCTGCAGGGCCAGAACGCGGACGGCCAGGACCAGTACGGTCCCTCCGGGGCTGCGGTATGGACCACCCCCGCCATCGATGCCGGGCGCAATCGCATTTATATCGGCACCGGTGAGAATCTCACCCACCCGGCGACAGACACCTCGGATGCCATCATTGCACTGGATATGGACAGTGGGGCAATGGCCTGGCACTTCCAGGCCACTGCCGGCGATGTATGGAATGCGGCCTGCTTGAACGGCGGCGCGAACTGCCCGCACGACCCCGGTGACGACTTCGACTTCGGCGCGTCGGTGATCATCGCCGACCGGCCCGACGGGTCCCAGGTGTTGCTGGCGGGGCAAAAATCCGGCGAGGTATTCGCGCTTGATCCCGATGCAAACGGCGCAGTGCTGTGGCGCAACCGCATCAGCCTTGGCACCACCAACGGCGGCATCCACTGGGGCATGGCACTGTCGGGTGAGCAGCTGCTGGTACCGGTGGCCGACCCGGAACGGGAGAGACCGGGCTATACGCCGCGACCCGGCCTGTATGCTCTGGACGTGGCCAGCGGTGCGGTACTCTGGCAGCAGCCGGTGGCGCGCGGCTGCGAGATTGACTCGCAAAACCGGCCACTGATCGGCCTGGAGAATATGCGTTCCGGCGTGAAGCCGGATCTTGCGCAACTGTACCAATGTTCGTTCTATTACGGCCTGTCTGCGGCCGCCACCGCCACTCCCGAACTCGCGTTCAGCGCCGGCCTCGACGGTACGCTGCGCGCCTATGACATCGCTACTGGCGCTATACTCTGGCAGACGCGGACGGCGCAGCCCTTTACTGCGCTCAACGGTATCGTCGGCCACGGCGGCGCCATCGATGTCAGCGGGCAAGTGTTGGCAGACGGCTGGCTGTACGTGCAATCCGGCTACTCCATGTTCGGACAACTGCCCGGCAACATGCTGCTCGCCTACCGGGTTGCGCGGTAGGCTCTGACCCTGTTTCCGGTAACGCCTGCATTATAAGGGGGACGCATTTATTTAATCGGCGATCAGACGGTGACCCTGTCGGGGTTCTACAGTCAAAAGAGCTACCCCCATCATCTGCGCCGTATTCGCTTTAAAGATCCAGATACAGGAAAAACACTCATCTTTCTGACCAACCTGTTTGCTCCTCCTCCAAGAACCATTTGCGTATTAAATTAATGCGTCCCCCTTATCACACCACTCGATATTGAAGCGGTAGCTGCGCACTTCAAAGGCCAAGGCGCGTGGAAAAAACGCCTGCCTGCCATTCTGGAAATGCTGGTGGTGGTGGGCAAGGCAAGAGTTGACAGCGAGAAGTATAGACTGGCGCAGGGCTGAGCAGTCGCCTAAACATTTACAGAAAGGGTGAAGCAGTTTAAACGCGCGCGGCGGGCGGCTTGATCAACGACTCGGCGGGGATACCTAATTCCCGATGTAGATTCCAGATCATCTTCAACGTCAGCGAACGTTTGTAATTCAACACTTCGTAAACGCGGTTACGCTTACCAATCATGGGTTCGAGATCTTTCACCGTCAGTCCTCTCTGCTCCATTTCGAACTTGATCGCCTCGATAGGGTCAGGTAGATCCAGTGGATAGTGCCTGGCTTCATAGGCTTCCACCAGAGTCACCAGTACATCCAGCTTTTCGCCGTCACGGGTATCCGGCTGGGCCGTCATCAGCGTTTCAATTTCTTTCAATGCCGCACGGTAATCGACATCGGTTTTAATCGGCTTGATCTTCATAATTGTGTCACGCGCTTACGCATAGCGTGACCTCCCACCCCTGATTCCGCGAGGTGCCGGTTGCCTGCTAAATTGACTGCACATCTATCTGGTCGTACTGCGCATGGGTGCCGATAAAACGGATATACACCACACGGTGGGCATAGTTGATCCAGACTACCAGCCGGTATTTGTTGCCCGCGATATTGAATACCACCCGTCCGTCCCGAAGGATGCTGGCGTTTCTGAATCCCCGTTTGACCTCTGCCGGGGACGCCCAATCGGCCTTCAGGGTATATCGGTACCATGCCAGCGTTGGCTCGATGGCATCGGCATAAGCCGGGCTACCCTCCCAGAATGCCTTCAATGTAGACAGGGCAATAATTCTCATGTCGCACATCCCTATGTGCCATTTCGCGATCGTCGCAAGTGGCGTGACAGTACAACTGTTGCCGTTTGGTGGAGTGTAGTCCCAAAATGGGACTATCGCAATCCTGCAAGAGTCAGCTTCTGATCCGACCATTTCTTCAATTCAATGCCCTACTAAACATCGCTCACTTTCGCCGCCCACACTGTCCCGGCTCATAGGCAGGATAGCGCGCCGTGACCGGGCTGGCCTCTTCACCTACACTGGAGACTCTCGCCGGCGCACAGCGCGTCCGGCTGACACGCAATCCATCCACTTCGGAGATTCGCCATGGACCAACCCAAACGCGCTGCTGATGCCCCTTATGGCGTTCTCGTCAAGAAGGGCAAAGCCTACTACTGGTGCGCCTGCGGACTGAGCGCCAGCCAGCCGTTCTGCGATGGCTCCCATAAGGACACCGGATTTACACCAGTACGCTATGCCGCGACCGAAGATGCCAAGGTGTTTTTCTGTGGCTGTAAAGCCACCGCCAACCAGCCCCTGTGTGACGGCAGCCACAAGTAGTTGGAGCGATTCGAGCACATTTACCAACGCGCCTGCGAGCGCCACGGAGGAAAGTCCGCGCTCAGCAAATTGCTGCCCGAAGTGCGCGGCGCGAGGGCGCTGGCACGGACTAAAAACGACCGCTGGCTGGCGCAGATGACGCGCTGCATTTTCCAGGCGGGCTTCGTGTGGCGGGTGGTAGACCACAAGTGGGATGATTTCGAGGACGTATTTTTCGGTTTCCCTCCGGACAAGATTGTCATGCTCAGCCCGGAGCAGATCGACCGTTTCGTCCAGAACCCGCGCATTATCCGCAACCGCCAGAAAGTACTGAGCGTGCAGGCCAACGCCCGGTTCATTCTGGATATCAGCGCCGAATACGGCAGTTTCGGCAAATTCATCGGCCACTGGCCCACGCAGGAATTGATCGAGCTGTTCGCCCTGCTAAAAAATCGCGGCAGCCGCCTGGGCGGCATGACCGGGCAGCGCGTACTGCGCAATATGGGCAAGGATACGTTTATCGTCACCGCTGATGTGGTGCGCTGCCTGCAGCGCAGCGGTCTGGACATCGGCGATAACCCAGGTAGCAAACGCGAGCTGCGACTCATCCAGGGGGCGTTCAACCAGTGGCACGAAGAGTCCGAATTACCCTACAGCCATATCAGCCGGATCTGCGCGCTCTCCCTGTAGCCATGCACCGGGACGTGCAATGCAGCCCCGTCTGCTGGTCCTTGTACTGCCCCGGAAAGCGCATGTTGTGCGCCACAGTGGCATAGTCCGCAATGTACCGCCAAAGGGCTCCGCCTCAATGTCCATCACTTGCTTGCCGCTGTTGGTCAGCAGGGTAGGTGTGCCCAGGTGGTCGGGCTGCACATAGAATATGTTATTGGTTCCGTCGGCCTTGCAGGATAGCTGTGCAATGGGCTCGTTATCGACGTAGATATCTTGTCGCAGGGCCTGGCCAGTGCTGTTTAGTTCCGCATAGCTCGCCTTGCGGTATTGCTAGAGTTGGCTCGGCTCAGATGGCAAGAGTTGTGAGCTGTGCCTGACGGTCAGGATATCTACGCTACGCTCGCGAACACCCGGTAGATAATGCGGTAGTCGCCTTCTCGGACCTCACGCACGGCTGTGTTTGGGTATTCCGGGACGGGTCGACCACGATAGGGCTGCTCTACAAGGCTGTCCCAACGATCTATCAGTTGTGCGACACAGCGCTTGGCATTCTCCTGGTGATCCTCGGCGATATAGTCTTGGATCTGCTTGAGCCTGAGCAGTGCTCGCGCTGACCAGATGACCTTCACGCCTTATCGATACCCAGTCGCTCCCTGACTTCAGCCGTACTGTACACCCGATCGACTTCGACATCTGTCAACCCTGCTTCAATGTCATGTCGAACTTGCAGCCTGGAGAGAAGAGTTTCCCAAGTCGCGTCCTCTGGCAAACTGTCGATCAGTTGGTGTGCGGTTTGCTTGATTTCCAGAGCTGTCGTCATCTGTACGCCCTCGTTTACCAAGGCGGTAGCATATCAGGATTCACCCCATCCGGTCTCACCCTATCGACACGCCCTATCGACACGCCCTATCGACACGCCCTATCGAGCCTTGCGGTGGACATAACGGGAGGGGTGTCGACTGCGTCGGCTAATGCATCATTGAAGATCGCCTCTGGGCCTGCGGGCGCGGGCGAAGAAAAGGGCTGACCCTGAGCTCGGAAGAGGTTGTCGATTCGATGGGGTAAGTACACGGCAGCGGTTGATCTGTGAACATGCTCACAGATCAACGGCTTATTGGTCACCTCCAGTTCCGCCAATAATGCACTTTGAAAGTTTTTCGTTCAGACTATAATCTGTGTCGGGTGCATAAAAAGAGGTTAGTGTCATGTCTTCGGGAAAAGCGTCATTTTACTCAAAGGATCCTGCTTCCGTTATTAATGACAAGTTGGGTGGTGTGAAAGAGGAAAGTGGCGCAGCCTCGAATAAGGCGTCCTTCTACTCAAGGGATCCCGCCCCTCCAACCAGTGACACATCGAAGCCGAGTAGGAAAAAATATATGGGGCAAGAACGGCGCCGGAAAAACCGTCGCGTAGCCCAGGATCGGCGCGGCGACGTGCGCTTTGAACTGACCAAGACCGAACGACGTCAATCCGATGGCCGTCGCGAAAACGACGCCACGATTAGGTTCTGGTAGCCAGAGGACAACAGCAGTTGGTGATGCCGTCAAGCGTCCCGTCACACAACGACTATTTACTGGCGCCGCTGCACGTGACAGAGAAACAGGGTGGCCGTCAGCAGTAACACCGCACCGCCCTGGTGTGCGGTGGCCAGCCATACAGGCACATGCAGCAACAAGGTGCCGATACCCAATACCACCTGCAAGCACAATGCCGCGACCAGTAACAAGGCTCCCAGCTTGCCACGCCCCGTCGACCCACTGCGATACACCAGAAAAGCATACACATTCAGCACCACAAACAGCACATACGCAAAAATCCGGTGATTGAACTGGATGGTTGTAATGTCTTCAAACATTGCCAGCCAGGCGGGTGTAGTGGCGTACAGCCCGCGCGGGATAAAAGTGTCGCCCATTAACGGCCAGGTCGGGTAGGCCATGCCGGCGCGGGTTCCCGCCACCAAACCACCCGAGAGAATCATCACATAGACCAAGCCTACCAGTGCCAGCGCCCAGCGGGCATAAGGCCGGTGCTGTGTCACCGATGCATTACCCGGTGTGGCATGACCTGGTATGAATAAGAGCTCAAAGATCAACCACACCATATAGGCATAGATGGCAACGGCAACCCCGAGGTGGGCCGTGAGGCGGTACTGGCTGACACGCGGTATATCGACCAGGCCACTTTTTACCATGTACCAGCCGAGCAACCCCTGCAGTCCACCCAAAAAAAACAGGACGACCAGACCAGGCGCCAACCCAGGCCGCAGACGGCGCCGCACGGCGAAGTAGAGCAGGGGCAGCGCGAATACTACGCCGATCAGGCGGCCTAACAAGCGATGCAGGTACTCGTACATGAAGATCGTCTTGAAGCCTTCCAGGCTCATACCCTGATTAATCTTCTGGTACTCGGGAAACTGCTTGTAGCGCTCGAATGTCGCCAGCCAATCCGACTCCGTCAGGGGCGGAATCGCGCCCAGCAACGGTTTCCACTCCACTATCGATAATCCCGAGTGCGTGAGTCGAGTGACCGCGCCAAGCAAAATCATACCGAAGACAACCACCGCGCAAACAATCAGCCACCACGCAACTTGTCGGTCGTAACGCATTTGGTCGGAATTTGTCATAGCTGGCTGATCGTAAGGAAGTGTGCGCGATTATACCCGAAAGTACGCGGAATCCCTGCTGCAATGGGCCGTCTCATCACGTTCGTCTAGTCACAAAGTTCCACCCGATTCCGGTACAGCTCCAGCGCCTCTGGATTGGCCAGGGCATCGGCATTTTTAACCGGCCTGTTATGCACGACATTGCGCACCGCCAGTTCGACGATTTTGCCGCTGAGCGTGCGCGGAATGTCCTGCACCTGGAGTATTTTCTCCGGCACATGGCGGGGCGTGGTATTGTCCCTGATCGTTTGGCGGATCTGTGTACTCAGGGCATCGTCCAGCGTCAAACCTTCTCGCAGCACCACAAACAACACCACCCGCACATCATCCTGCCACTCCTGGCCAATGACAATACTCTCCACCACTGTGTCGATGCGCTCTACCTGGCGATAAATCTCCGCAGTGCCAATACGCACGCCACCGGGATTGAGTACGGCATCAGAGCGCCCGTGGATGATAAATCCGCCATGCCGGGTGATCTCAGCGTAATCGCCGTGAGCCCACACGCCAGGATAGCGGTCGAAGTAGGCGCGATGGAATGCACGGCCATCCGCATCATTCCAGAATCCAATAGGGCAGGAGGGAAAGGGCTGTGTGCACACCAGCTCACCCTTCTCGCCATGCAGGGGCTGTCCCGCGTCGTCCCAGATAGCCACTGCCATACCCAGGCCCGGTGCCTGGATCTCGCCGGTATACACCGGCAGTATGGGGCAGCCCCCGACAAAGCAGGACAGTATGTCCGTGCCACCGGAGATACTTGAAAGACACACATCCTTCTTAAAATCCCGGTAGACGTACGCAAAGCTCTCATGGGACAGCGGCGAACCTGTGGATAACACGGTTTTCAGGCTGTCCAATTTATGGCTGTGCAGGGGTTTGTGACCGGCCTTTTCCAGAGCCGCGAGGTATTTGGCACTGGCGCCAAATACCGAAATTCTCTCCCGGTCGATGGCATCCAGCAGTAAAGTGCCGCCCCGCGCGAAGGGCGAGCCGTCGTACAACACCAGTGTGGCCCCGCTGGCGAGGCCCGACACCAGCCAGTTCCACATCATCCAGCCGCAGGTCGTAAAGTAGAAAAAAACATCGTCGCGACCCAGGTCCACCAGCAACTGGTGTTCCTTGAGGTGCTGCAGCAGGGTACCGCCGACGCCGTGGACGATACACTTGGGCACACCGGTAGTACCGGAAGAATACATAACGTACAAAGGATGATCGAAGGGCAGTTGCTCGAAGCGCAGCGGTCCAGCCCCGGTGTCCAGGTAATCCCCAAACAAGACACTGCCTGGAAGGCCCGCGAGCGCCGGCCGGGGATTCACTACCGGCACAACAACCACTTTTTCTATGCTGCGGATCTGCCGCAAAATATCCACCAGCCGCTGCAGCGAATCGCAGGTCTTGCCGTTGTAGAAATAGCCGTCCGCCGCAAACAACACTTTGGGCGCGATCTGGCCAAAACGATCCACCACCCCGGTAATACCAAAATCCGGTGAGCAGGATGACCAGATGGCACCGATACTCGTTGCCGCGAGCATGGCGATCACTGCTTCTGCCACGTTGGGCAGGAAACCCGCCACACGATCACCGGCGACCACGCCCTGAGCGCGCAGGCTGGCCGCCAACGCAGTCACTTGGCCGTACAGATCGGCATAACTCAGTTCACGGCGCTCGCCGTTTTCAAGCAGTGACACCAGGGCCACTCGGTCATCGCGATAGCGCAGCAGGTTTTCGGCGAAATTCAGTCGCGCCTGTGGAAACCAGCGGGCGCCGGGAAATTTGTGCGCATCGAGCAGGATATCCTGCCCGAGCACACTCGCTTGCACCGAACAAAAATCCCAGACCGCCGACCAGAAGTCCTGCGTATTGGCCACTGCCCATGCCTGCAATGAAAAATAATCCGGCGCCACGGCTGCACCATAGTGCTCGTTAACAAATACTATAAAATGGGCAATCCGTGTATTGGCGATGCGCTCTTCGTCCGGGGTCCAAAGCGGAGCTGTCATGATTTAAGGCCTAGCGTTCACTGGCGCGCGCTCAAACAGCGGGACCACTTTCCACTATTTTTATTTCCAGAGGTTGCGTGGCATCGATGTGGATGTCGCGCTGCGCGAACGCCAACACAATGCCCGCGTCCTTAAAGCGCTGATTGATCTGGAGCCTGAGGACACTGTCCACCGTCAGAGTCTGGTCCAACTCATCGATGAAATAGCGCAGAGTGATGCGCAGGCTGCTCTCCCCAAAATCATCAAACGTAATTATCGGTGGCGGGTCTGCCAGCACCAGGGCCTGCTGCCGCGCCACGTCGCCCACAATCGTCATGGCCTGGTCCAGATCCGTACCGTAGGCGACTCCAATCTGGATAACCCGGCGTGTTACCGAGTCGGTCAGCGACCAGTTGAGGAGCTGGCTGGTGATAAATTGCTTGTTCGGGACCAGCAACTCACGGTTGTCACGATCGCGAATCGTCGTGGCCCGCATCTGGATCCGGGTCACCTTTCCCGATATATCTCCCACGGTTACGGTGTCCCCGACCCGGATGGGCTGTTCAAACAGGATAATCAATCCACAGATAAAATTGGCCACGATTTCCTGCAATCCGAAACCGATACCCAGACTCAGGGCAGCGACCGCCCACTGCATGGATGACCAGCTGCCGCCCAGGGACCCCACCACAAATACCACCAACAACGTGGTCGATACGTACTGGAATACCCTGGTTAACGCATAGGCAGATGCCGGGTGCACCTTCACCTTTTGCCGCAGGAAAATTTCCAGCAGACTGGGCATGCGGCGCAACAATACCCAGCCCACAGTCACCGTTATCAGGACCTTAAACAGGTCGGCGAGGGTAACAGGGTCGGCTACCACCCCCCCGTCGATCACTGCCATCTGGTGCCACAATTTTACCGAGTCCAATATACCCAGCGCCGGAAAGATCTCGGCCCAAATCCATGCTATACCCAGTAATCCACCAAACAGCGTCAATAAGTTCAGCAGTTTGGTGCCTTCATCGCTGAGTAACTCGGGGTCGTTCTCGAGAATCTCATCTTCGACAGTGGTATCACCATCCTCATCACTGGCTTTGGCTTGTTCCAGCCGCCCCTTGAAGGCCATTCGACGCCGGGCCAGACTCAGCCAGCGCAGACCCAGTTCGTGCAGAATCAGCACACAACTGAGCAGCACGAATGTCTCGATCAGTAGCAGAGCTACTTCAATGGCGCTGTACGTATAGCCCAGACACACTGCAAGTATGGCTACGATGGGAATCCAGAACAGCAGGTTGCGAATCACCGTACCCCAGAGCGGGCTCTCCGCAGCCGACTCGTTTCGGAATATCATCTGCATTTTACGTTGCACAAACGGGGGAAAACGGCGAAAGAAATGCGCTATCGACAGCAGTACCAGGACAACCGCTAACGCACCCAGGGGGCCGCCGACGTCCCTGGGATATAGGTTCAGGAAAAAGCCAACCAGAAATGTTGCGGGAAGAAACGTAAACTCCAGCTTGGCAATACGCCGTCCTATGACAGCGACGCGGCTGCTCGGCCAACGAAAATGCATGTCTGCCAGACTTTTGGGCAACAGTGTGATGCGCAGGAACTCCAGCCCCCAAAAATAAACCGCAGTGCGCACTGCAGTGACATGGAGCGCAGTGGCCAATTCCGATTCTTGATCCTGCATTTCAAATAACCAGGCCGTTGTCAGCATCAGCAAAGGCCACTTCAGGGACAACACCAGGGACAACCCGAGGGCCTGCACGGTACTGGAAAAATGATCAGAGCGGACGTACCCGACATGCTTCCCTGTGTCCGCTAAACGCTGCTTGACGCGGGGACTAAAATAGACCAACAGCAATACCAGCAGCATGATCACGCCGGCCAGCGGTTGCGCCCGCATTTCCTCGGGCATATTCTGCAACACGGTCAGCCAGCGGGCTGGAGCGCCAACCTCTCTGGCCTGGTCGAGCAAGTCTTGCCCCCGAAACAGTGCGAACGTGTCACGAGAGGGAATCCAGAGCAATCGCTCTGAAATGAATTTTTGGTAGTCATCTACTACTGCAGCGTACCTGCGCAGCGTAAAATCAAGATCGCCCAGCTGTTGGGCATAGGTATTTTCCAGATCTACCGCTTTGAGTAACAACTGACGACGACTGCGTACCAAGTCACTGAGATCATCACTTATTTCTCCCGCAATCTGGGGATCGAGGCCCTGTACGAACTGCTTGACGTACTCGATACGGTTGCGCAGCTGGCGGCGCTCCTCCTCGAGCTCAACCTGGCGCGCGCTGGACGCTCTGATATCGTTTGCATTGGCAGCGATTTTCTTTGCCATCTCACGATGCCCAGGTAACTGCGCCTGACGCTCGCGCAGTATGCCACCCAGGGCCGTACTCATGCCCAGCAACTCCAGCTTGTGCTCAATAGACGTAAGGTCCGTTTCCAGCTGGTCAGCCTTACCCCGGGTTACATCGTCCAGATGATCTGCTTGCTCAATGTCGACACTGCGCTCACTGAACGTTTTGGAAAGCTCGACATTTTTGCCTGCCAGTTGTCGTACCAGTTCATGCTTACCCTGCGCTCCGGCCAACACCAGGTCCGCAGCCGCCTGTGCCTGGAAAGCCTCCCCCTGGCGTAACTCGCCGGCCCGCTGCGCCATACCCTGCAGGCGTTTTTCCAACGCCTCAATTTCGTAGCTGGTTTGATCAAACTGTGCCTTGAGCAGTTCAAGCCGCATGGGCTGGCTGTTTCGTTCTTCTTCCAGTGCGGCTTTCTCTGCATTGACACTGGCAAGCTGCGTGCTGACTTGCCACAGCGCAGCTTCCTCGCTGCTGCCGCTGGCAGCTTTCTTATCCATGGCGTCCAGCTGTGATTTCAGCTCTGTGGCAAGTCTGGCCAGCTCTGTCACGCGCGCGCCAATTTCAGCCGGACGTGAGGGCATGGCATCGATAGCGGCCTGGATGTCCGTCAACTGACTCTTCCTGGCATCCACTTCTGATTTTTCAACCAGGATCATCTGCTCCAGTTCTGGCAGCGCTACGGAACGGGACGGCTTATACTCCGTTTCGGGCGCGCTATGGTACCGGGACAATTTCTTCTCTATAGCTTCGGCCTCTTTCACGGCATTGGCGCGGGACTGGGAAAAGCTATTGAGCTGCTGCTTGAACTGCTCGTGGCTGGCAAGGGCGACGCGGGTATTCGCGTAGGACTTGAGCAGCGCTGCGCGCTGCGCATCATCCTCTGGCATATCCGCAGTCACGCGTGCAACCGCCGCATCCAGCTGCGCCACTGTCACGTCCGGCGCAGCGATCTGGCCCCAGGCGTGAGTGGTGGCTATAAGCAGCAACAAGACCAGTACTCTCAACATCAATTTCTCTCCAACAACGCACGCACCTGATTGCGAAAACGGGCTTTTCGCAGCTTCGGGCACACTTTATACCGGTTGCAGGAATGTGGCCAGCGCGTGGCTGGCTGGCGTAGAATGCGCGTCCACCAACTCGTTACCCTATCCCATGCCTTTACTACGTCTGGACTCAGTTCATTTGCAATACGGCACCCAGGTCCTGCTGGACAAGGTCAGCCTGAGCATCACCCGCGGCGAAAAACTGGGCTTGCTGGGGCGCAACGGCGCTGGCAAGACCACCTTACTCAAACTGCTGGCAGGGGAACTGGCACCTGACTCAGGGGAGCGCTGGGTGCGTCCCGGAGTGCGCATCGCGCGCCTGCAGCAAACCCTTCCCGAGGCAGACCAGCTCTCTGTCTATGACGCCGTCGCTGCGGGCCTGGCCGATGCCGGCCGCCTGTTGAGTGAATATCACCACCTGATACAGGCCGACCCGCCAGCGGATATGGCGACGCTGGCGCGGGTGCAGCAACAACTGGAAGCCGCCGATGGCTGGACTCTGCAACTGCGCGTTGACACCACCATCAGCCAGTTGCAACTTCCGGCCCAAGCCACCATGAGTGAACTTTCCGGCGGCTGGCGGCGCCGCGTCGCACTGGCACAGGCGCTGGTCAGCCAGCCGGATATCCTGTTACTGGACGAACCAACGAATCACCTGGATATCCCCGCCATACGCTGGCTGGAGGAGCAGCTGGCGAACTTCCCCGGAGCCATCATCCTTATCACCCACGACCGGCGCTTCCTGCAAAACGTAGCCAACAGTATTGCTGAACTGGACCGGGGCTATCTCACCCAGTTGCGCAGCGACTACCAGGGCTTCCTGCGTCACCGGGAGCAGCAACTGCAGGCCGAAGAGCGGGCCAACGAATTGTTCGACAAGAAACTGGCCCAGGAGGAAGTGTGGATCCGTCAGGGCATCAAGGCGCGGCGCACCCGCAATGAGGGTCGCGTGCGCGCGCTCAAGGCGCTGCGCAATGAGCGCCAAAATCGCCGCGAGCGCACCGGCAGTGCCAACTTCGCCGTAGAAGGTTCCGGGCAATCGGGCAAGATCGTTGCGGAGCTGGAACATATCGACAAGCGCTTCGGCGACCAGTGGGTGTTGAAAGACGTTTCCACCATCATCCAGCGCGGCGACCGCGTGGGTATCGTCGGGCCCAACGGTGCGGGCAAGTCCACCCTGGTGAAGATCCTGCTTGGCCAGCTGCAGCCGGACGCCGGCACGATCACCTTCGGCAGCAAGCTGGAAGTGGCTTACTCCGACCAACTCAGGGACCAACTGGACCCGCAGAAAAATCTTATCGACAACGTGTGCGGTGGCCAGGATTTTATCGAGATCAACGGCAAACGCCGCCACGCGATTTCCTACCTGGGTGATTTCCTGTTCAGCCCCGAGCGCGTGCGCACACCGGTGAAAGCCCTGTCGGGCGGGGAACAGAATCGCGCCATCCTGGCCAGACTGTTCAGCAAACCCGCCAACCTGCTGGTACTCGATGAACCCACCAACGACCTGGACATTGAGACGCTGGAGCTGCTTGAGGAGATACTGTTGACCTTCGAAGGTACCGTATTGCTGGTAAGCCACGACCGGGATTTTATGGATAACGTGGTCACCAGCCTGCTGGTGCTGGAGGGCAACGGTGTGGTCAGCGAGCAGGCGGGTGGCTACAGCGACTGGGAGGCGCGGGGGGGGCAACTGCAAGCTGTGGACAAACCGGCAGCGGCAGTAAAGAGCGCACCGCCAGAGACCACAGCCGCAATAACCGGCGCCGTGCCAAAGCCCAAGCTGTCCTACAAGACCCAGCGCGAGCTGGACAGCCTGCCCGGCATTATAGAAAAACTGGAGCGGCGCCAACAGGAATTGGAAGACGCTATTTCCCGGCCGGATTTCTACCAGGGGGATCACGCCAGGGTTGAACAGGTGCTGGGCGAACTGGCCAGCGTGCAGGTCGAAATGGAAAAGACTTTCGAGCGCTGGGCAGCCCTCGAGGGTGGTACGGCGTAGCCGCATGCGCACAGGCCTGCATGATCCGCGGCAATTTTTGTTGGAGCTGTTCCAGATTGCCGTGCATGCCGCCGACCCGCACCAGGTTCTGCCGCCCTGCTTACCTGTGGACACTGGGCGCAGCGCGCTGGTCATTGGTGCGGGCAAGGCTGCGGCGGCCATGGCCAGTGCCCTGGAAAAAAATTGGACCGGTGCATTGTCCGGCCTGGTCGTCACGCCCTACGGTCACAGTGAACCCTGCCAACACATTGAGGTCCTCGAAGCCGCGCATCCCATCCCGGACACGCAGGGCGAGCAGGCCGCAACGCGCATACTGGAACTCGTGTCTAACCTCAGTGCCGCAGATCTGGTGATCTGCCTGCTCTCCGGTGGCGGCTCCGCCTTGCTGTCCCTGCCAGCGCCGGGTATTACACTGGCCGACAAGCGGGATATCAACCAACAGTTGCTGCAGAGTGGCGCCACCATCGCGGAAATAAACTGCGTGCGCAAACACCTGTCGCGTATCAAGGGAGGGCGGCTGGCCAGGGCTTGCTGGCCAGCGCAGCTGATCACCTACGCCATCTCCGATGTGCCCGGCGATCACCCTGCTGTTATCGCCTCCGGGCCGACAGTAGCCGATGCCACCCGCTCCGCCGAGGCACTCGCCCTGCTGCAACGCTATGCCATAAAGGTGGGGCCCAACATTCTGGACTGGCTGGAGAATCCAGGCTCCGAAACCCTGCAGGCGCACGACCCGGCCTTGGCCCACGCGCAATTCCACCTGATCGCCACTGCCGGACAGTCCCTGCAGGCAGCCGCACGCGCCGCCCGGGACGCCGGTGTCGAAGTCGTGCTGCTGGGAAACAATGTCGAGGGCGAAGCTCGCGCAGTCGCCCGGGCGCATGCCGCGATAGCGCTCGCGCGACACCATGGCGCACCGGCCCTGCCGCCCTGCCTCATCCTGTCCGGCGGCGAAACAACTGTGACGGTAACTGGTAAGGGCCGCGGTGGCCGCAATACGGAATTCCTGCTCAGCCTGGCAATCGAACTGGCAGGAACGCCTGGCATCTATGCGCTGGCGGCCGACACCGATGGCATCGACGGCGCGCAGGACAATGCCGGCGCCGTACTGACGCCGACAAGTTGGCAGCGCGCCCGCCATCTGGGACTGGATGCGACAGCCATGTTGGCCGACAATGACAGCTACAGTTTTTTTGCCGCTGTGGACGACCTGCTGGTCACCGGGCCCACCCGCACGAACGTCAATGATTTTCGCGCGGTATTGGTGTTCCCCGGACAGTAACGGACCCTTCACCAAACACCCGTGCAATGGAGACGCAATGAGCACCTATCAACAGCAGCTACACTGCCCGGCCAGCGACCTTGATATCGAGTTTTGGCGAGCGCCGGAAGGCGTCGCGGTACCCGATGACGAACTCACCTTTTTACTCATCCCGGATGCCGTGGAGGCCATGGCAGTGTTCAATCTGGCACAACAGGTACATCACTATCAACAAAAACAGCAGGCGCAGGCAGCAGGCGGCGCACCCATCACCCGCGCCCTGATGGCCACCATGGGCGGCATGCTGCCGGGGATACTGCTGTTCGATCACCTGGCCAAGGGCCGACCGCCCGGGACACCGCGCATCGATTTCGGCACTATCGGCGTATCACTCTACAAGGGACCCAACGAGCGCTATGAACAACCGCAGGTACAACAGGACATTTCAATTCCCGTCCACGACGACGTTGTATTGGTGATTGATGATCTGGGCGATCGGGGCGGCACGCTACAGTTTCTCTCCCGCTATATTGCAGAAAAAGGTGCGAAGAACGTATTGACCCTGGCGCTCTATATGAAACCCATGGCCATGCGCACCTGTCCCGTGGACTTCTACTTCGGGGCAGTGCAGCAGGACACCTGGATCATTACCCCGCGCGAATACGTTGAGACCATGGTTAAGCGCGTGCCGGTGTGGCGTGAGCGCGGGGCAAGCCGCGATGAATGTCGGCGGCGGCTGGTCGATATCATCGGCTACCCAGTACCGCTGGCAGATTACTATCTCGAACTGCTTTGCTAACGGCTCCGGCTCGATGCAGACAAACCCTGTTCCTTTCTGCTAACGGCTGCGGGTGGGAAGGCCTTTTCGTCTGCTTCCCCGATACTCGCATACGAAAAGGCCTTCCCACCCGCAGCCTGGACATCTATGCCTGCATGCAACATTGCTCTGTGTGATCACTCGGAACGAGGGTTTGGGCGTCGGGTTTGGGTGTCGGGTCTGGGTGTCGGGTGTGCAATTCGTCAGCGAGTATCGGGGAAGCAGGCGAATTGCACACCCGACGGCCGAACCCGCCACAGCGAATGATCCGCCGCTAATCAACATGTCAGACGTCGATGCGAACAACCTGGCAGGTTCATACAACTAGAGCACCTTCGCGACGGACTGCGCGATGTAGTCGATGTTGCGGGCATTGATGCCCGCCACGCTGATGCGTGAGGAGTCGAGCATATACACGCCGTACTCCTGCCGCAGGCGCAACGCCTGCTCGGCGCTCAGGCCAAGGAAAGAGAACATGCCCTTCTCCCGTTCAATAAATCCGTAGTCCCCGCCGCAGCGCGCTTCCAGTGCGTGGCGCAGGCTGCTGCGCAAGCCGTTGATGCGCTGGCACATGGACTGCAACTCGGTGCGCCAGATTGCACCCAGATGCTCGTCCGTCAAAACGCGCCCGGCCAGCAATGCACCGTGCGCCGGCGGCATCGAATACACCCGCCGCGCGGCCGCCAGTGCATGGCTTAGGATGGCGCGGGCATTGGCCGCGTCGCGGCACACAAAAATAACGGCGCCGGTGCGCTCCCGGTACAGGCCGAGATTTTTGGAGCAGGACGCCGCTACAATCACTTCCGGCAAACGTGAAACCAGAAGACGCAAACCGGCAACGTCCTCGTCCAGGCCCTCCCCCAGTCCCTGGTAGGCGAGATCGACAAAGGGCGTGAAGCCCTGTTGCGCGGCCAGATCGGCGATCACGGACCATTGCGCCAACGTCAGGTCGGCGCCAGAGGGATTGTGGCAACAGCCGTGCAACAACACGATATCCCCGGCGCGGGCCTGTTTCAAATCTTCTACCATGGCGTCAAAGTTCACACCGTGAGTGTCCGGCTCATAGTAGCGGTAGCTGCGAAACTCGAGACCAACGCTACCCAGCAGCGGGATATGCACCGGCCACGTTGGATCTGAAACCCACACCCGCGCACCCGGCGCGGCCGCATGAATAATTTCGGCGCCGATACGCAGAGCGCCGCAGCCGCCGGGTGTCTGTATGCTGCTGATGCGCCCTTCCAGTAGGGCGGGGCTGCCTGCGCCCAGCACCAGGCGTTGTATCCCAAGATTAAACTGTTCATCACCGGCGGCCGACAAGTAGGCCTTGGTCACCTCCTCAGCCACCAGTGCGCGCTGTGCCAGCTGCACCGCTTCAAATACCGGGCACACACCCTCCTCATTCATGTAGATGCCAACGGCGAGGTCGACCTTGTGCGGATTGGGGTCGGCGCGACAGGCGGCAGAGATCCCAAGAATGGGATCGGCAGGCAGTTGTTGAAGCAGTTGCAACATGGGGTTCTCCGGGGGTTTACACGTATTAGACGACGACCTTATTTGCGTCAAGGCAGCTCGATTGCTAACGCCTGCCGAGCCAACACCTATTATGCCTGTTTAGTGCTCCGGGCCGATAGTTGGGAATGACGAACAAGCAGGTAGAGAGAAAACCCCACCGCCACACCAGGAACAATACCTAACACCAGGCAAACCCAACCATGCTTGATAGCGTGCCGAGATGCCTCAAACCACACCCAGACCGCGAGGACAAACCAGCAGAAAAAGACATCGGTAGCGTACCCTGCTGCGAACGGATTTACAAAACCTGCTGCAAACGCTTGCAGGATATTGGGGCTTTCAATCAGCGGCGGAATTACCAGGTAGCAGAAAATAATTGTGAATAACGAGGCAGCCAACCAGAGGCAGACTTTGAACACGATATCACTCATAAGTGCGATCCCGCTGAATGTGATGTATAACGCCGGCAACAACGGTAGCAAAACCGCTTAGCGATTTTGGCGTCCGATTGCTTGCCCTTGTTACATGCGTACTTTAGCGCAGCTTGCTAGAAACAAGCCGATTTAGACTTACGCCGGATTCGGCTGCTTGCACCGCTAGCATGCGGTGAGTTTCCGGCGGCACGCGAACCATGAATTTGCCGCTATAGCTCCTGAGGGAAATCGGCTCCGGGATGAGCTCCCCTTCAGCGCCCATATCCGCAAGTACTTTCTTTACTAGCGTTCGGATACCTACCAGAGCTTTCTCTGGAGACGAATCCAACCAGCTCAAGCTCGGAAACTCCGCACAAAGTCCCACATGCTCATCGTCCTCTTCGGACCACGTTACTCTATAAGTATAGCGATCATGTTCTTTCCTCACTCTGCACCTCCAGGCGATCAATTGCCTGCAAGACCTGCCGTACCTGATACGGCTTAGCCTTGCCTTTAGCATTTTGAATATTCACTCGCGGATCACCTTGCCAAGGTGTTCTGAAAACCTTGTGACTCGACCCGGATTGTCTAGGTGAACCGAAGAAATGCTCACATACCTTCGATATATCGTTGAAGCGCACGCCCTTGGGGTTGCGCTTCATCTGGGTGAGAATATCGTCGATATCAGCCACAAAAAAATAGTATCACTATTGATACTATAGTCAAGTAATCAAATCTTGCGCTCATGGCTCGATATAGGCATGTTACAGTTAGGTATACCGAGCAGACCATATAACATGCCGCCGCCTAACACCAGAATGAGGTGCGCGGACGACCGGGATTTCTCTCTCGAATTCGACAGGTTAAAACCGCCACTTTGTTATACCGTCAGGATAGTCAATTCGCGGCGCATTAACGCTTGCATAACACCTGCTCGTAATCGCCTGCCAGATCAGATGTCGATTATCACAATCTACATCTGCGCCAGCAATTCCCGCAGGAACCGCCAGAAAGGTTCTACGGTATCGATGTGCAGACGCTCTGTTGGCGAGTGGGCCCCGCGAATGGTGGGCCCGAACGACAAAATGTCCAGATCGGGTTTCTTGCCTTTCAATATACCGCACTCCAGGCCGGCATGAATCGCCTTGACGGCGGGCGCCGTGCCAAACAACTGTTCGTGCAGCGCGCGGGCCTGGGCCAGTAGCGGGCTGTCCATATCCGGTTGCCAGCCGGGATAACCCACGACCGATTTCACCGTCAGCGCAAAAGCTCTGGCCAGCGCGAGCACCGACTGTTGCAGGGGCAGGCTCTGGGCCGCATTGAAAAAGCGATAACTGGACTCCAGGAAAAATTCGCCCTGGAGCAGGCGCACTCGCGCCAGGTTGATACTGAGATCCACCAGCGCCGACCCGAGTTCGAGGCTGTAGGCCTGCGCACCGTGGGGAAACGCGGCCAGCAGATCAAGGAGCGCGGCACTGTCAGGCTCCGCCAGGACATGATCGACTGCCGCAGCTTGTAACACAAACTCCAGTTGCCCGTCGGCCAGCGGCAGGTAACCGAGAGCCTGTTCCCTGATTTGTGCCACGCGTGCCGCCAGTCGCGCACTGGTCGGCGCGGAGCAGACGAAACTCACACTGCCCTCGCGGGGAATCACATTGTGCGCCACCCCGACATCGAGCGCGGCGAGCTGCACACCCGCCAGACCCTGCAAACACTGGCCCAGCAGTTTAATGGCATTGCCCAGCTGCTGGTGAATCTGGATACCCGAGTGGCCACCTGCCAGACCCTCGATCGACAGCGTCCAGTGTTGTGCCGCAACTGGCGGCGTACCGGTGGCAAACGTGCGCGCAAACTCCCAACCCCCGCCGCCGGTGCAGCCGACATACAACTCCTGCCACTCCTCGGTATCCAGGTTCAACATGCGCGTACCGCGCAGCAGGGACTGATCCAGCCGCAGCGCGCCGTGCAGGCCGCTTTCCTCATCCACCGTGAACAGCAGTTCCAGTGGCGGATGCTGCACCTGCGGATCAGTCATCAGCGCCAGCGCCGCCGCGCAGCCCACGCCATTGTCCGCGCCCAGCGTGGTGCGATCCGCGTGCAGCCAGCCGTCCTCGACGACAAGGCTTAAAGGGTCACGCGTGAAATCGTGCTGCTTGTCGGCGGTTTTTACCGTCACCATGTCCAGGTGATTCTGGATGATCACCGGTTCGCGATCTCCCATGCCCACACTGGCCGCCACCGTCACCACGAGATTGCCCGCCGGGTCCATGCGCCACGGGTGGCCACCCTGCTCCGCCTGGTCGATTACATACTGACGCACCGCCGCCTCCTGTCGGGAGGGCCGGGGAATCTGCGTAATCTGATAGAAATGGCGCCACAAGTGTGCGGGTGTGGCAGGGTAATTGTCCGGCTTCATGATGGCGCTCCAGGGACAGGCGCGGGATTATAGCCCAGCGCCTGTCACGCGGACATTATTCACAAAATTGAGGGTTGCTGGAGATGCCCTTGGGCTAAACCCTGTGACTGGGCGAAATGATTCATTGCACTAATACCAGTTGGTTTGAAAACGTAAGTTGCAAGTAGCTTTTTATTTCCTGTGCTATACTGTTTCAAATTGAAATTATAGGAGGCTCAAATGGCCAACAGCGTGAAAAAGAGTCTGCCTTCAAAAAAGGCTGCCGCAAAGGGCACCCAGTCGACTCAGATGCTCCAAGTTCGGGACGCCTATCAGGCCGCTGTGGCTGAAGTAGAGGCGTTATCGATGAAACATAAAGCCGCCAGCATACTTGGCCTCCGCGCGACTACAAAATCTTATGGCAAGGCGCAGACGCTGAATGATCGTGTCCGATTAGGTTTGCCGATCTCTTCATTGGAGTCACTAGCCGATAAATTGGGTATGACACCGAGTCGCTTGAGCGAACAATACTTGGACATCTCTCGCCCGACGCTTACGCGTCGTCGCCAAACTGGCTACCTGACGCCGGGGGAATCTGACCGTACCGTTCGTTATGCCCGTTTACTGGAACTGGCTACGGAGCTGATGGATGAGGATGATGTTGCCGGGCGTCGTTGGCTGACTTCGCCGCTACCCATATTGGGAGATGAGTCGCCCCTCCAGTACTCCAGGACAGAGGTGGGTGCCCGAGAGGTAGAGCAATTAATCGGGAGGCTGGAGCACGGGGTGTACAGTTGATGGTATGGGCCTATCGCATCTCCCGAGCCAAATACAGCCGATCGAAGAAACAGATACTATCTGGCAAGGGCGCGGAAATGTTCGGGGGGCGTTGGAACAGTCCGAGGCGCGCTGTTGTGTACTCAAGTGGCAGTGCCTCGCTGGCCACACTTGAAGTGATCATACACTTGAATAACCCCAAGGTACTCCACGCCTACAAAATTATCGAGCTGGAAATTCCAGAAGATCTGATCATGCCAATAGACCCCACTTCACTGCCAGTGGGCTGGAATGCGTTAGTGGTAAACCCCACCAATGTTCAAAACTGGGGCAATGTATGGCTCGATACGCAGGTCAGCGCAGTACTGGAAGTACCCAGTGTCGTAACCCCTGGAGAATTCAATTACCTGATAAATCCAGTGCACCCCGACTTCCATCAGATAGTAAAGGGCAAAATCGAGCAATACCAATTCGACCACAGACTCAAGCGGTAGTGATAACTTTCATTAACGAGCGGGCCGCCGGCGGATGTCGCAGTCACGCAATTGGTGCCTCGTGACGGAGCAATGTCTATCATTATGGGCAGGCTAAGACGATACCGGTATCGAGCATTCTCCAAAACAGCATCGCAACACAAACTCAGCAGGCGGGGACCACCCGAGCCCACGAACGCAGATAGGTGCTGCGACTCAGGGCCCAACGCTCGTGAGGCTTCACCAGGTGATTGGCAATTACCACAAAAACCACGGGATTAAACGGGAAGCCCACATGGCTGGCGACCACGGCTACGTTGGTCACATAACGCGGATCGCCCTGGCATTGCGCGATACCCGCACCGACGATACCGTCCGACTCACTGTACAGGGCCAGCACGGGGACGCGTAACTTGCCGCCACGGTAGGTGTGCGCAACCCAACGCTCCAGCGCCTCCTCCTCAACCTTATGTTCGTAAAGACTGCCCATGATGCCGTACAGAGCGGTGCCGCGCGGATCACCGAAGGGCGTACCCAGGGTGATCACCTGGCGTATCCACTGCGGAAAGCGATGGGCCAGGGCGACCGCATACAGTCCCCCGAGACTCCAGCCGATCAGCGTCAGCTTGCGCCCACTGGCTTTGAACTCCCGCTCCACCCGCGCGGCAATGGCATCCTCGGTCCGGGTGCGGTGCGCCAGAAAATCGTCGATGCCCTGTGAGCGGACGTCGGCCGCGTTGCGCCCCAGGCCCCAGGGTATGGCGTGGTAACCACGGCTGTTAAGGAATTTGCGCAAGCGGGAGGTGGAACCATCGGCACCCATGAAGCCGGGGATGGTCATAATGCTGTGGCCATCGCCGCGGGGCAGGGTCTTTAATAGGGGGCCGAGCAGGGCAGTGCTGCTAATTTCCAGCACCACGCGGCCAAATTCCATAACGCTATGCCGCAACCGGGGTGGCCGCATGTCGGGTGTGAAGCGTTGCCGAGATCTCGTCATACAGGCTCTCTGTGAACTACTCACACCCTCATTGTGGCCACTCCGCTGGCAGGAATACAGCGAAACCTTGGAGCCCCGGTTCAATAAATCATGCTAGAATTACGCTCGTGACAAGATTTTTCATGCACTGTGACCGAACTCCGGCCCCGTAACCGTTTGTGACTGACCCCCGCGATACACTCTACGCCGATCCACTGTCCGAGCACGGCCTGTTTACCTTTGACGACAGCGTGGCGCGCGTGTTTCCCGATATGATCAAGCGCTCCGTGCCGGGCTATCCCACCATCGTGTCCATGACCGGATTGCTGGCCGGAAAATACGCCAGCGCCGGCAGCTCACTCTACGATCTGGGTTGCTCCCTGGGCGCCTCCACCCTGGCCATGCGCCAGAATATCCAGCAGCCGGACTGCCGCATCATCAGCGTGGACAATTCCCCCGCCATGCTGGAGCGCTGCAAAAGCATTATCGATACCGACACCCACGACACGCCCGTGACCCTGACTTGTGCCGATGTGCAGGACGTCGTGATTACCAATGCCTCTGTGGTAGTGCTCAACTTCACCCTGCAGTTCATCCCCAGGGAACTGCGCGATCACGTGATTAGCGCTATATACCGGGGCTTGCGGCCGGGCGGGATAATGGTGTTGTCGGAGAAAGTCACCTTCGAGGATCCACACGTGGACACACTGAATATCGAATTGCACCAGCAGTTCAAGCGCGCCAATGGCTACAGCGACCTGGAAGTGGCCCGTAAGCGCAATGCGCTGGAAACCGTCCTGCTGCCCGAGACCCTCAAGCAGCACAAACAGCGCATTGCCAGCGCCGGCTTCAACAGTTGCGACGTCTGGTTCCAGTGCTTCAATTTCGCTTCCCTCGTCGCGCTCAAATAATGGATTACCAGCCATTGATAGAGCGCTGGCGCAAGGGCGAACTGGAGCGCTGGGCGCAGCTGCTCGAACAACAAGTTGCCAACGGCCTGTGCCAGGAACGCTACGGTGATCTGGCGCGCTGGTTACAGGCACTGCAGGACCTGCCGCCAGTGCAGGCCGCTGACATTCATCTCAATATGTCCAGGGTGGGAGCGAGCAGCGCCGAACCATTGACGGCCATCACCACTGCGCAACTGCGCAGCGCACTGCAGGCGCTGCACCCCTGGCGTAAGGGACCTTTTGAGCTGTTCGGCGTGCATATCGACACCGAGTGGCGTTCCGACTGGAAATGGGACAGGCTGCAAGGGCGTATCGATACGCTGCGCGGCCGGAGAGTACTGGATGTAGGCTGTGGCAGTGGCTACCACTGCTGGCGCATGCTCGGCGAGGGCGCGGCCGAGGTCATTGGCATCGATCCCACGCCGCTGTTTGTGGTGCAATTCTGGGCCCTGCAAAAGTATTTACAACAGGACAATATCTGGCTGCTGCCGCTGGCCATCGAGCAGGTGCCGCCCACACTGCACGCCTTTGATACAGTCTTCTCCATGGGCGTCCTCTATCACCGACGCGCTCCGCTGGACCACCTGCAGGAATTAAAGGACTGCCTGCGACCCGGCGGGCAGTTGGTGCTGGAAACCCTGGTCATCGAGGGCAAACTGGGTGAGACCCTGCTGCCCGAAGGTCGCTACGCGCGCATGGGCAACGTGTGGTTCCTGCCAAGCGTTGACACGTTGTTAAGCTGGCTGCGCAAGCTGGGTTTTATCGATCTGAAATTGGTGGATGTCTGTATCACCACCACGGCAGAGCAGCGCTCCACCGAGTGGATGACTTTTCATTCACTGGCTGATTTTCTCGATCCAATGGACGCGAGCAAAACGATCGAGGGCTATCCGGCGCCGCGGCGGGCCATCGTGACGGCGCGGATGCCGGGGATTTGGCGGCTGCAGCCGTAGGTCAGATTTTGTGCCGGCAGGGCAAGTCTGGCTCGCTGGCTAGCGGGTTGACCATCAGGAGTGCGATTCGCCCGCTTCCCCGATACTCGCGGACGAATCGCACTCCTGACGTTCAAACCCTCGTTCCACGCAGGCACCCGGCCGGAGCCGATGGCAGAGATGAACAGGGGAGGTACGGGGAATGTCAGTGCAGCGACTTGTCCACCCGATGTTCATCGAACACAAACTCAAACACCTCCCTGTAATTACGGGCAAAGTGAATATTGATGCCTTCACGCAGATAGTCCGGCAGCTCCTCGAAATCGCGCCGGTTGGCAAAGGGCAGAATCAGTTCCAAGATCCTGCTGCGCCGCGCGGCAATGACTTTCTCGCGTATGCCACCCACCGGCAACACCTGCCCGGTCAGCGTCAATTCGCCGGTCATCGCCAGCGGACGTTTAATACGCTCGCGGCGCGCCAGCGACAGCAGCGCTGTGGCCATGGTGACGCCGGCACTGGGCCCGTCCTTGGGTGTGGCGCCCTCGGGAACATGCAGATGCACCATACTCATATCGAAGAAGTCCGGATCACAGTCGTAATCCCTGAGATGGGCGACGACATAACTGTAGGCGATTTCCGCTGACTCCTTCATCACCTCCCCCAGGCGCCCGGTCAGTTTGAAGCCCCGGTTGAGTGTGTGCACCCGGGATGCCTCGACAGGCAGGGTCACACCGCCCATGGCGGTCCAGGCCAGACCGGTCACCACACCCAGTCCACGCAACGGTCGCTCCGGCTGGAACGGCGGTTTGCCGAGCAGGACCTCGATGTCTTTCTTGCCCACGCGCAGCTTGTCCTCCTTCTTGTCCAACAGCCGCACAATGGATTTGCGCATAATGCGCGCAAGTTGCTTCTCCAGCGTGCGCACGCCCGCTTCGCGACAATAGGAATCAATCACATACCTGAGGCCGGCATCATTGATTTTCAGCTGTTCATCGCTGAGTCCATGGCGCTCTAGTTGCTTGGGCCACAGGTGATCCCTGGCAATGAACAGCTTTTCTTCGGCCACATAACCCGACAGGCGCAGGATCTCCATGCGATCCAGCAGGGGCCCGGGTATGGTGTCGAGCTGATTGGCGGTGCACACGAACAAGACCTTGGACAGGTCAACGCGCAGGTCCAGGTAGTGATCCAGAAATTCGCTGTTCTGCTCCGGATCCAGGACTTCCAACAGCGCGGAGGCGGGATCACCCTGGAAGGACGCGCCGATCTTGTCGATTTCATCGAGCATGATCACCGGGTTGGCGACCTGCACTTCCTTCAGGGCCTGTACAAACTTGCCCGGCATGGCGCCGATATACGTGCGCCGGTGTCCCTTGATTTCCGCCTCGTCGCGCATGCCGCCAAGGCTGAAGCGATAGAACTTGCGACCCAGCGCATCCGCCACCGAGCGACCGATACTGGTTTTGCCCACGCCCGGCGGCCCTACCAGCAGGAGAATAGAACCGGCAATCTCACCCTTGAAAGAACCCACCGCCAGGAATTCCAGGATGCGATCCTTCACGTCCTCCAGGCCCTCGTGGTGCTCATCCAGTACCGTGCGCGCATGCTTGAGGTCCAGGTTGTCCTCGGATAGTACGCCCCAGGGAACCACCGTCACCCAGTCGAGGTAATTGCGGGTAACACCGTATTCCGGCGAGCCCGTCTCCAACGTGGCGAGTTTGCGCATCTCCTCGTCGACACGTCTTGCCGCGACCTCCGGCAGCACGAGGTTGCTGATCCGCTCCTGGAACATTTCCACGTCAGAGGTGCGGTCATCCTTGGAGATACCCAGCTCCTTCTGGATAATTTTCAGCTGTTCGCGCAGGAAAAACTCACGCTGGTGCTCCATCACCTTCTCATTAACCTGGCTGGTGATCTGACCCTGCAACTCGGCGACTTCACGCTCCTTGCGCAGCAGCTCCAGCACTTTTTCCATCCTGGACCGCAGCGGCAGGGTATCCAGGATTTCCTGTAGCTGCTCCCCGGTGGCGGTGGTCAGGGCCGCCGAGAAATCCGCCAGCATACTGGGCTGACTGGGACTGAAGTTGGCCAGGTATTGTTTCAGCTCCTCACTGTACAGGGGGTTGAGCGGCAGCAGCTCGCGAATCTGCTTGATCAGCGCCATGGCATAGGCCTTGATTTCATCAGAGTCACGATCACCCTGGCTGCGCGGATACTCCACCTGCACCAGATAGGGCGGTTTGTCGCTCAGCCAGCGCACGATGCGGAAGCGCTTGACACCCTGGGCGAGAAATTGTCCCGTCTGTTCGGCTGGCATGGCCGTGCGATGCAGGCGCACCACGCAGCCAATTTCGGGAAACTGCCGCGGCTGCGGTACACCGCTGGCGCCCGCCGGATCTACGTAGGACAAGCCGATCAAACCGTAGCCGGTACTGCGCACTGCCTCCAGCGTACTCCCCCACTCCCGGGAATTGATGGCTATCGGCTGCACTTGTCCCGGAAAAAAAGGTCGATAGGGTACCGGCATCAGGTACAGCGTATCCGGCAGCACATCAGCGGCCACCGCAGGGGTCTGATGCACCTCGCCGGGGGGCTCTACTGCAACATCCATCGCTTGTTCGTGCTCATTCATCGCAATCCAGATCCTGTGCCATCCATGTTGACTCGCGCGCGTCACTCACCTCTTTATATAGGCGGGTGGGCATTTTTCAAGCGCGGTATCGTCAGGGCATACTGCTACACCGCAGATCCCGTTATACTTGCGCGCCCACCACCATCGCCCATCGGGCTGTGTTACACGAGGATAACACCGTGCATATCGAGCAGCTGTCAATCGTCGAGCTGGCAACACAACTGGAAACCCTGCAGCAACAATATAACGCACTAAAAGGCCTGCAACTCACACTGGACCTCACCCGCGGCAAGCCCTGTACCGAGCAAGTGGCCCTGTCGGATGCGCTTGATGGCATTCTCGCCGGCAACTACCTCGCAGCGAACGGTACTGATGTGCGCAACTACGGTGGCATGGAGGGACTGCCTGAGGCCAGAGCCCTGTTTGCCCAGGTACTGGGTACACCGCCCGCAGAAACCCTGATCGGGGGCAATTCCAGCCTGGCCCTGATGTACAACACCATTGACTTTGCACTCACCGAGGGTCTGTGCGGGCCCGCCTCCGCCTGGGGCAACAGTGACACGGTAAAATTCCTTTGTCCCGCCCCCGGCTATGATCGCCACTTCGCCATTTGCGAACACCTGGGTATTGAAATGATTACCGTACCCATGCTGGACAGCGGGCCGGATATGGACCTGGTTGAAACACTGGTAAAAGAAGACCATACGATCAAAGGCCTGTGGTGTGTACCACGCTTTTCCAATCCCACCGGTTGTGTGTACAGCGACGAAGCAGTTGCACGCATTGCGCGCCTCGGCCTTACTGCGGCAGAACAGTTCATCGTGATGTGGGATAACGCTTACGCCATTCACACACTGTACGATGACGCCCCGCGTCTGGCATCCGTGCGCGACTTCTGCCAGCAATACGCCACCATGGATAACGTCTTCCAGTTCGGCTCCACATCCAAGATCACGTTTGCTGGCGCCGGCGTTTCGTTCATGGCGAGCAGCGAAAAAAATATGGCCGCGCTCAAGCAGCATCTGGCTTTCCAGACGATTGGGCCGGACAAGGTGAACCAACTGCGCCACGTGCGCTTCCTCGCCAATACGGAAACACTGGCACAACATATGGCGGCGCACGCTGCACTGATCAGGCCCCGCTTCGAGTGTGTACTTGGCATACTGGCACAGGAATTGGCGGGGCAGGGGATGGGCGAGTGGTCGACACCGCGCGGCGGCTACTTTGTTGCCTTCAATACCGTGCCAGGACTGGCCCGGAAAGTGGTAGAGCTGGCCGAGACTATCGGTGTAAAGCTCACTCCCGCAGGCGCGACCTTTCCCTACGGCGCAGATCCCCAGGACAGCAACATTCGACTGTCACCCACTTTTCCTGCGCTTGAGGATGTCAGGGCCGCCATCGAAGCTTTTGTTATTTGCGTGAAACTTGCCACGGTCCAGCAGCGACTGGAGCGCTTAGGGTAAAGCCTGCACCGCTATTCAGGCCAGGGACAGCTTACAACCACTCCTCGCCCCAGAAACTGCGGATATAGTTGACCAGATCCCAAATGGCTTCATCGCTGCCCAACTCGGTGCGCCAGCCAGGCATGGCGACACCCGTCCCGTTGGCAATGCTGCTGAACACGTCCTCCTCAGATGTGCCATAAAAAAAGGCCTGCGGATCAGAGAGGTCCGTGGCGCCAGGCATGGGTTCAAAGCCGCCTTCCTTGTTTTGATTGGAACTACCGCCAGGATTTTCAAGCTCACCTGACTCGGGCTTGATCTCGTAGGCCTGCTCGATCACTGCGGTGACGACATTCCGGACCTCTGCTCGTTTATCGGGCTCAGTCTCCTCATTGGGGTCGGGCCGTTCAGCCCATTCGGGCCACTCATCCTCTGCGGGGATCTCGGCCCCCTCGGGCGATGTCTTGCCTTGCGCGATTGCAATCAATTCAGAGTAATCGACCGCATCGTTACTTGCATCATGCTCATTGGCCCGCTCCGCAGTACCCTCGCCATGACACTCGCTACAGTACAGTGCATACAGATTGGCGCCGTTACCCAGTGCCTGTTCATCAGCAAACTCCGGGGTCGCAACAACCCGCCCTGAGCCGAGCAGGCATAGCGCGACGCTTATCGTGGTAAATCCGGAAACAATGCAACGGCGGTGTCGCATAGGATATTGCCCGCAGGCCTACTCTTCGACGCCTTTCTGGCTGGGCGGAAATCCCAAAAAAGGGAAACTGGTGACGTTGCTCTCAGTGGATGTGACGCTGGAAACCTTGCTACTGCCTTCCTTATCCACTTCATCAATGCGAATAATAGCCTGCATGGGGATGTAGCTGCGCTTAACCCCGTTGAATTCGTTTTTGAGTTTTTCTTCCCCCGGATCCACCAGAATCTGGGAGCGCTCTCCGAATACAAACTCCTCCACTTCAATAAAACCCCACATATCGCTTTGGTAGATTTGGCGGGCAAAAACCTCGAACACCTGATTGCCGTTCTGAAAAATCACCTTATATACGGGTTGGTTGGCCATTGTATTCTCGTGTAACGCCGGTCGCGAAGAGCCTCACCGGCAGGGCACCTGATTTTAAAGGGCGGCAATATTACCACCGTGGCTGCAGAATACCAGTTTCCAGCGCGGTATGCCTCTAATCTAACGCGGCACTCATTGTGCCACGGCATGCGCACCCGAATATTTTGCCGCAGGCAACTGAACGCGATATCGATGTGGCGAGGCGCTCTAGGTTTGCCTCCGCTAAGCCGGTATAATCCGCAGTCCGTTTCAACACAGAGCGAGCACAGCGGATGACCCGCTGTCACAGTCCAGTGAGCAAGAAACTCTACATTAAAACCCACGGTTGCCAGATGAATGAATACGACTCGGCGCGTATGCGTGATCTGTTGCAGGAGAGCCATGGCCTGATCCCCACCGACACTCCGGAGGACGCCGATGTATTGCTCTTAAATACCTGTTCTATAAGGGAAAAAGCCCAAGAAAAGGTCTTTCACCAACTGGGCCGCTGGAAACACCTGAAACAAAAAAATCCGGACCTGATAATCGGTGTGGGCGGTTGTGTGGCGAGTCAGGAAGGAGCGGAAATCGGCCGGCGTGCGCCATACGTCGATCTGGTGTTCGGCCCCCAAACCCTGCATCGGCTGCCGGAGATGCTGCAGCAACGTGGCACGGGCGGCACCCTGATCGTGGATATCAGTTTCCCGGAGATCGAAAAATTCGACCATCTGCCCCCGCCCAGGGTGGAAGGCCCCAGCGCTTTTGTGTCCGTCATGGAAGGGTGCAGCAAGTATTGTTCATTTTGCGTTGTGCCCTATACCCGTGGCGAAGAAGTCTCCCGTCCGCTTGATGACGTCATCGCTGAAATTGCCCACCTGAGTGCGGGTGGCGTACGCGAAGTCAACCTGCTGGGGCAAAATGTGAATGCCTATCGCGGTGCCAGTCACGAGGGCGAGATCGTCGATTTTGCGGAACTGCTGCATTTTGTCGCGCGCATCCCCGGCATAGAGCGTATTCGCTATACCACCTCGCACCCGGTGGAATTTTCCGACGCACTGATCGACGCCTATGCACACATTCCCCAGTTGGTGGATCACCTGCACCTGCCGGTGCAGAGCGGTTCCGACCACATCCTGGCAGCGATGAAGCGCGGCCACACTGCTGTGGAATACAAATCGAAAATACGCAGACTGCGCAAAATTCGCCCGGCTATCAGCATCTCATCGGACTTCATCATCGGGTTTCCCGGTGAAACTGAGGCGGATTTCGCCGCTACCATGAAACTTATCGAGGACATAGGGTTCGACAGCTCTTTCAGCTTCGTATACAGCGCCCGCCCGGGCACCCCCGCAGCGGAGTTGCCGGACCTCACCGACGAAGAAACCAAGAAGCGGCGTCTGCTGATACTACAGACACGCATTATCCAACAGGCCGCCGCCATCAGCCGACACATGGTCGGCACCACGCAGCGTATTCTGGTCACCGGTGTGTCAAAAAAGGATCCAGGGCAGTTGCAGGGGCGCACCGAGAACAATCGCGCAGTGAATTTTACGGCGGCAGACCAGGCCCTGATCGGACAGTTTGTGGATGTGCAGATCGTTGCGGCCCTGCCCAACTCGCTGCGCGGCAGGGTATTCGATGGTTGACGCCTGCGAATTCCCGTATATCCTTAGCAGTAATTGCACTGCCCATAGCGGCGACAGGATACTTTGAACAGCGAACCTCCCCCCCAACCGTCACCGCGACAGTTGATTCAACAAAACCTGACTCTGGAACCCGATGACGCACGTCATCTGGCACAGTTATGTGGCCACCTGGATAGCCATTTGCGCCAGATCGAGCAGCGTTTGGGTATCAGCATCGGCGCGCGGGGCAACCACCTACAGCTGAGTGGACCCGCCGTAAATGTCGCAACCGCCGAGCACTTGTTGATTCACCTCTACGCGGAGGTCTGCCAGGGAGTGGGGCTAAGTCCCGAATCCCTGCACCTGCAATTGCAGGAGGCCGGACTGGAACATCTGGTGGAGGCGAGCCAGGATCCGTCCATCCAACCCATCCAGATCATTCGCACCAAACGCACCTCCATCAAGCCCCGTGGCAAGAACCAACAGGCCTATGTGCGTATCATAAAGAAATATGACATCAACTTTGGCATTGGCCCGGCCGGTACGGGCAAAACCTATCTGGCCGTAGCCTGCGGTGTGGAAGCCCTGCTGGAAGAGCGGGTGCGGCGTATCCTGTTGGTGCGGCCGGCGGTAGAGGCCGGCGAGAAGCTGGGCTTTCTACCCGGCGATCTCAGTCAGAAAATCGATCCCTATTTGCGCCCGCTCTACGATGCCCTGTATGAGATGCTGGGCTTTGAAGTCGTTAACAAGTATATCGAGCGCAATATTATCGAGGTCGCGCCCCTGGCCTTTATGCGCGGGCGAACCTTGAACAACGCCTTCATCATTCTCGATGAGGCACAGAACACCACGCGCGAACAAATGAAGATGTTCCTGACCCGTATCGGCTTTGGCTCCACCGCCGTTATTACCGGTGACGCTACGCAGATCGACCTACCGCGCGGCTCTCCATCGGGCCTCACCCATGCGAGCAATATACTGGACGGGGTGGAAGGTCTGGGCTTTACCTATTTCGGCAACAAGGACGTGGTGCGCCACCCGCTGGTGCAGCGCATTGTCGAGGCCTACGACAGGGCTGAGGACAACGCCACTCCGCTGGACAAGAGCCGGCGGTGAAACTGCGCGTGGAAATCCAGACAGCCACCAGTGAACCCGTCCCCACTGCGAAAGACATACGCAACTGGATCGCAGCAGCCCTGGCCGGACGGGCGATACAGGAACAGGTGGAAGTCAGTGTACGTATCGTTGACAGCGCTGAAATGGCCCAGCTGAATAAAACTTATCGGGGCAAAACGGGCGCCACCAATGTACTTTCGTTTCCTGCCAGCCTGCCCACAGAACTAGCCATACCACTGCTGGGCGATATCGTTATCTGCGCGCCGGTGGTCAGAGCGGAGGCAGAGCAGCAGGGTAAGAGCCACAGTGCGCACTGGGCCCACATGACCGTCCACGGCACGCTGCACCTGTTGGGTTACGATCACATCGAAGAGGAAGAAGCGACCATCATGGAGTCCCTGGAAAGCGCCATTCTCAGTACGCTGAATTACGCTTGTCCTTACAACACTGCGCCGCCCAGCGAGCACTCATTGTGATGAGCGAAGACCGTTCAGGAAATTATGTGAGCGACCGTTCCTGGATAGACCGGATCGCCCTGCTGTTCAACTCCGAACCGCGCACGCGCCAGGATCTCGTTGATGTGCTTACCGTGGCCGCTGAAAACGAGGTTATCGACCAGGACGCTCGCAGTATCATGGAAGGGGCCATGCAGGTCAGCGATATGCAGGCCCGGGATATCATGATCCCGCGCTCGCAAATGGAGTTTATCAAGGCGGCTGCCACTCTGCAGGACATCCTGCCCCAGATCATCAGCTCTGCACACTCCCGCTACCCGGTGATTGGAGACAATCCGGACGATATCCTGGGGATTCTGCTGGCCAAGGATCTGCTACCACAAATCCTCATCCCGGATAACGGCACGTTCAGCATCGAGGATTTGCTGCGTCCCACAATGGTGGTGCCGGAGAGCAAGCGCCTCAACGTACTGTTGCGGGAATTTCGTGAAAATCGTAACCACATGGCCATCGTGATTGATGAATACGGCGGCGTCGCCGGCCTGGTCACGATCGAAGATGTGCTGGAGGAAATCGTCGGCGAGATCGAGGACGAAACGGATCCCCAGGCGGACCGCTTCATCCACTTGATAGACGACCATGAGTGTATGGTGAAGGCGCTCACTCCTATTGAAGATTTCAACGCGTATTTCGGTTGCCGCTTCAGTGATGAGGAATTCGACACCATCGGCGGTCTGGTCATCCAGGCTTTCGGGCACATGCCCGCGCGCCAGGAGGTAACCACCATTGACAAGTTCAAGTTCGAAGTCGTCAAAGCCGACCAGCGCAAAATTTACAGTCTGCGTGTGTGTCCACCGCAGAGTTAGCCGGTATCAAACAACAACGCCCTGCCATACGTTCCGAAGTCGGCCTTAGTCCCCTGCTGGTGCTGGCGTGGGCACCGCTGGCCGGCGCCCTGGTCACCCTGTCCCTGGCCCCCTTCAACATCTGGCCGGCGGGTATTCTCAGTTGTGTCATGTATGCCTATCTCCTGAGTACCTGCAGCGCCCGCCAGGGCTTGTGGCGCGGCTGGCTATACGGTGTGGGCCTGTTTGGGAGCGGTGTTTCCTGGGTCTACGTCAGCATTCACGTCCACGGCAATGCCAGTATTCCTTTGGCGGCGGGGCTGACCGCGTTGTTTTGCGCCGCGCTGGCACTGTTTCATGCGCTGTTCGCCTGGTGCTATGTGCGACTTGTACGCCCCCTGCCGGGCGGCATGCTCATGGGGTTCCCGGCACTCTGGGTGCTGTTCGAATGGCTACGTGACTGGCTGTTCACTGGTTTCCCCTGGCTCTATCTCGGCTACGCCCATGTGGATACCTGGATATCGGGCTGGGCCCCGATAACAGGTGTATTCGGTCTGTCATTCATCTGCGCGCTGTCCGGCACCTGCCTGTTTCTCGCATGGCGCAGTCGGAAACTGATCGCCTGTACGACCTACGCGGTAATTCTGGTCACACTGTGGGGCGGCGGCGCTGTACTCAAACCCACGCAGTGGGTCGCCAAAGCCAGCGAAGTGCCACTCACCGTGGCCCTGTTCCAGCCCAATGTTCCCCAGGAGCACAAATGGGACCCGCAGTGGTACCGCCCCATCCTGCGGCAGCTGCGCGAAGCCACCGACCCGCTACTGGGGTACGATATTGTTATCTGGCCGGAATCGGCGATTCCCAACTACTATCAGCGGGCGCAGGGATTCCTGCAGCCGTTGGCCCGGCGCGCGGCCGCCGCCAATACCACCCTGATTACCGGCGCTCCGTTTCGCCCTGCCGACAATGATCGCTACTACAACAGCGCTGTCGCATTGGGTTATGGCGAGGGTGTTTACCACAAACAGCGCCTGGTGCCGTTCGGGGAGTATGTGCCGCTGGAAAATCTACTGCGGGGCCTGATCGACTTTTTCGATTTGCCGATGTCCTCCTTCAGCGCAGGGCCGGCCAATCAAAAGCCCCTGCGGGCTGGGGCCTATCGCATCGCGCCCTTTATCTGCTATGAAATAGTCTACGGCGACCTCGTGGCCAGCGGCGCCCGCAATGCGGACCTGTTGATTACCATCAGCAACGACAGCTGGTTCGGGCATTCCATCGGACCCTGGCAACACCTGCAGATTGCCCAGATGCGTGGCCGCGAGAACGGGCGCTTCGTGCTCCGCGCCACCAACAATGGCATTTCGGCCATCATCGACCACCAGGGCCGCATCGTTAAACGTACCGAGCAATTCGTGACAACCATGCTGACAGGCGAGGCGGAAGTGATGCTGGGCAATACGCCCTTCAGCAGTTTTGGCTCCACCCCCATTATCGCTGGCTGCTTCATCGGCCTGTTAATTATGGCGCTGATGTACGTGGGGTTCTGGCGCGACCACTAGGCGCAGCCATCGCGGGCCCCAGCAAATACTGTTAGAATTCTCGCTTGTTTTTGCCGGTATCGTACCCGAGGGTATGTTGGATCATTCCGGTACTCCCCTGGATACTAAGCACCAGACAATAAGCACCAGACAATAAGCACCAGACAATAAGGACGCAGCGCGCAACCCGTGATAGATCAGCACTACTACCCACAGGCTCTGGAAAAAGCCGCGCAGGAGCACTGGCTGGCGCACAACAGCTTTGCCGTACAGCAGGATGACGCCCGGGAAAAGTTTTACTGCCTGGCCATGTTTCCGTATCCCAGTGGCAAGCTGCACATGGGCCATGTACGCAACTACACCATCGCTGACGTCATCGCCCGCTACCAGCGCATGCAGGGGAAAAACGTGCTGCAGCCCATGGGCTGGGACGCTTTCGGGCTGCCGGCGGAAAACGCCGCAATAAAAAACGGGGTGCCACCGGCGCAGTGGACCGCCCAGAACATCGATTACATGCGCGAGCAGCTGCAGCGACTGGGCTTCGCGTACGACTGGGACCGCGAGATCGCTACCTGCGACCCCAAGTACTACCGCTGGGAGCAGTGGTTTTTTACCCGCCTGTTTGAACAAGGTCTGGCGTACAAGAAGAAAGCCGAGGTGAACTGGTGCGAGACCGACCAGACCGTGCTGGCCAATGAGCAGGTAGTAGACGGCTGCTGCTGGCGCTGCGACAACCCAGTGGAACGCCGCGAGATCGACCAGTGGTTTATCAAGATAACCGACTACGCCGAGCAACTGCTGGCCGACCTGGACACACTGGACCAATGGCCGGAGCAGGTGCGTACCATGCAGCGCAACTGGATCGGTCGCTCCGAAGGAGTGGATCTGGATTTCACGCTGCCTGACGGCACAGCACTGGGTGTGTATACCACCCGCCCGGATACGCTGATGGGGGTCACCTACCTGGCGGTCGCGCTGCAACACCCGGTGGCCAAGGCAGCGGCTAAGAGCAACCCTGTGCTCGCCGCGTTCATCGAGTCACAGGGTAACGTCAAGATGGCCGAAGCTGACATGGCCACTATGGAAAAGCTGGGTATGGCGACAGGTCTATCTGCCACCCATCCCCTGACCGGTCAGGCGGTGCCCGTCTGGGTCGCCAATTTCGTGCTCATGAGCTATGGCTCAGGCGCCGTCATGTCCGTGCCCGGTCACGACCAGCGCGACTGGGAGTTTGCCACCCGCTACCAATTACCGATTGTGCAGGTCATCGCGCCTGCGGGTGACGAAACCTGCGGCCTCGGCCAGGCGGCGTTCACGGACAAGGGAGTACTGGTCAACTCCGGCGAGTTCAATGGCCTGGATTTCCAGCAGGCGTTCGCGACCATCGCCGAGCGCCTCGAAGGCGCAGGCAAAGGCCGACGCACAGTGAACTACCGCCTGCGCGACTGGGGTGTCTCGCGCCAGCGCTATTGGGGCACGCCTATTCCCATTATCAACTGCGATGATTGCGGCGCGGTGCCAGTGCCCGCGCAGGACCTGCCGGTCATCCTACCCACTGAAGTTGAATTTGAGGGCGTGGGTTCGCCGCTTAAAAAAATGCCAGAATTCTACACGACCACCTGTCCTCGTTGCGGCGCAGGCGCCACCCGGGAAACAGACACCTTCGATACCTTCATGGAATCTTCCTGGTACTACGCCCGTTACGGTTGCGCCCACAATGACCAGGCCATGCTGGACAGCGAGGCTGACTACTGGACCCCGGTAGACCAGTATGTGGGCGGTATCGAGCATGCCATCCTGCACTTGCTGTACGCGCGTTTCTTCCACAAGCTGCTGCGGGACGAGGGACTGGTGAGTTCCGATGAGCCCTTCATCCGCCTGCTGACCCAGGGCATGGTGCTTAAGGACGGCGCCAAAATGTCCAAGTCCAAGGGCAATACCGTGGACCCGCAAGCGTTGATCGACAGCTACGGTGCTGATACGGTGCGTCTGTTCAGTATGTTCGCCGCACCCCCGGAGCAATCCCTGGAGTGGTCCGACTCCGGCGTGGAGGGGGCCAACCGTTTCCTCAAACGCCTGTGGAAAATGGCCGCCAATCACACTGCAGCGGGACCCGCTCCGGTACTGGACGTGGCCGCCCTGAACGAGGCGCAAAAAAGTATCCGCCGCAAAGTGCATGAGACCATCGCCAAGGTCAGCGATGACTACGGTCGCCGTCAAACCTTCAACACGGCCATCGCCGCGATCATGGAGTTGTGCAACGAGCTGGGCAAGCTGGACAGCACCGTGTCCAGCCGCGCCGTGATGGACGAAGCCCTGCACGCCATCGTGTTGCTGCTTAACCCCATTGTGCCGCATGTGTGTCACGCGTTGTGGCCGACCCTGGGTGGCCAGGGTGATATTCTCAACGCCTCCTGGCCCGGCGTTGATGCCAGCGCCCTCGCCCGCGACAGCATTGCGATGGTGGTGCAGGTGAACGGCAAGGTACGGGGCAGGATGGATGTGCCCGCCGCTGCCGACAGGGACACAGTTGCAGCCCTGGCGCGATCCCAGCAGAACGTGAGCCGGTTCCTGGAAGGGCTGAGCGTGCGCAAGGTCATTGTGGTGCCGGGTAAGTTAGTTAATATTGTGACTGATTCCTGACAAGGAGACTCACCATGTACCGGCACCTCTCCCACTACTGCTTGATCCTGGGCTTAAGCTGCCTGCTCGGCGCCTGTGGCTTCCAGCTACGTGGCACTGGCAACAGCGGCACGGCCTTGCCGGAAGCGTGGAAGAGCATGAGTCTGGTCACCGGCAACCCCAACAGCGAATTCAGTCGGGATGTCACTGCCCAGTTTGCCGCCAACGGCGTGCAGTGGACCGACAGCAATAGCGCCAATTTCAGACTGGCACTGAGTCCTGAGACTTTCACTCAACGCAATCTTTCTCTCAATTCCGAGGCCCGCGTCGCTGAGATCGAACTCTCCATGAGCGCACAGTTTACGGTACTCGATGCCAGCAGTGCCGAGGTGATGCCACAGACCACTGCCTCAGTCGTCAAGCAGATGGAGAACGATCCCCGCAATGTGGTCGGCAAGGACGGGGAAATACGGCTGATCCAGGCCGAGATGCGCACCGAACTGGCCGCGCAGATCATGCGCCGCATCGGTTTCTTTGCGGCCAGCAGCCAGTCCCAACCCAATAGTCCGTAATGCGCCTCTACCCCGAGAAACTGGCCAGTCATCTGCAGCAGCAACTTCTTCCGGTCTATCTGGTCAGTGGCGACGAGCCTCTGTTGGTACAGGAGTGCTGCGACCAGATCCGCCATAAGGCTCGGGAGCTGGGTTGTCGCGAGCGTGAAATTATCGACGGCGGGGTCTCCAGTTTCAACTGGGAAGACCTCCTGCACAGCGCCGCCAGCATGTCCCTGTTTGCCGATCGCAGGCTGATTGAATTGCGTCTGCCCAGCGGCAAGCCCGGAGCAGAGGGCAGCAGCGCCCTGTGCGAATATCTGCACATCGCCAGCGGCGACGATGTGCTGCTGATGGTGTCCGGCAAAATTGACAAACAATCGACCAACAGCAAATGGTACAAGGCGCTGGACAAGGCCGGGGCCACTGTTCAGGTGTGGCCGGTAGACACCAAAAACCTGCCCCGCTGGCTGCAACAACGGTTGCGCAACGCCGGCATGAGCATCGACAACGATGCGCTGCAATTGCTGTGTGATCGGGTAGAGGGCAACCTGCTGGCCGCCGTGCAGGAAGTTGAAAAGCTGCAACTGTTGGCAACGGACGCCAGGATTACCCTGCAGACCATCACCGCAGCGGTGTCCGACAATGCCCGCTACAACCTGTTTGACATGACCGATAAAGCCCTGCAGAGCGACGCCAGCGCCAGCCTGCGTATGCTGCACGGACTGCGCGCAGAGGGCTCTGAACCGCCGGTGGTACTGTGGAACCTGGCCCGCGAGATCCGCACGCTTTATGAAGTGCAACTGGATTGCGACCAGGGCCAGAGCGTACAGCAGGCGCTGGTCGCGCGACGCGTGTGGCCAAGCCGTATGCCGTTCATGCAGGCCGCCCTGGCGCGCCACGACACACTATCCCTAGCCCTGCTGCTGGAGCAGGCCGCCCTGGTGGATGGCAGCATCAAGGGCTTTGCCGACGGCAAGCCCTGGGACAATCTCGAACGTCTTGTGCTGGGACTCTGTCGTATACACCAATAGCTGAGACGGGCTCGGCCGCCGGGTGTGCAAATCGCCCGCTTCCCCGATACTTGCGGACAATTTGCACACCCGACACCCGACCCCTCGTTCCGTCTTATCAGTCGGCCCAATGATCCAGTGATTCTGACTTGCATTCTGCCTCTTGCAGTACTACTGTACATACATACAGTATATTGGGTAACTATCCTCTGGAGGTAAGAGCCATGAATGAAATGCTGGAGCAGGTTACCCGTCGCAGCGACACCTGGCGCGGGCGCCCTCCCCATTTTCAGGATCACCGTGTTTCAGCGAACAATGATTGCCACGACTCCCGGAGCCTTGCCACAGGCTATGCCACACTGGACGCACAGCTGCAGCAGGGCGGCTGGCCCCTGCACAGTACCATTGAGCTGCTGAGCGACGGTTGCGGACTGGGTGCCATGGGACTGTTTCTCCCCGCCATGGAGCACCTCAGCGAACAGGGCCGCTGGCAGGTGTTTATCGCCCCACCCTACATACCTTATGCCCCTTTGCTGGCGGCGCGGGGTATCGATACCCGGCAGGTTTTACTGGTCCATCCCAAGAACCGACAGGATCTGTTATGGGCCACCGAACAAGCCCTGCGCAGCACCACCTGCAGTGCTGTATTCAGCTGGTTGGGCGCACAGGACTACCATTACAGCGAGCTGCGCAAACTGCAACTGGCCGCCGCCAGTGGCGACAGTCTGGCAGTCCTGTTTCGCCCCAACCAGGCGTGCCACCACCACGCCCCCTCCAGCCTGCGCCTGCAGATGCGCGAGTACCGCAAGGTACACATCCTCAAACAGCGTGGCGGCAACCAGTCTATCGATGTGGAGTTGCCACCGGCGGAGGATGTGCCGCAACAACCACAACTGTGGGAATTACCGGCCTGGCCAGCCAGCAGCCAACACCATTCCGCCCTGGGTGTGATATTGCCGGTAGCCTGAGACAGGCGGGGGCAACAGAAACACGACCTGGATCAATGCACAACGGGATACAAAGGCATATATACTTCCTGTGACAACAGGTAAGGACGCAGAACAATGCAAGGTCTCCCACATCGATACCAGATCAGTGCCCATGCGGAAACCGGGGGCAATGTCATCCTCAAGGCAGACGGTTTGCCACAACTGATTTCAGCGCCACCTGCACAATTCGGTGGCCCGGGAGACCAGTGGTCACCAGAGCACTTGCTGGTCGCTAGCGTCGCAGACTGCTTCATCTTGACCTTCCGCGCTGTGGCCCAGGCTTCAAAGCTGGCCTGGAGTAACCTGGAGGCCTCCGCAGAAGGCATTTTGGAGCGAGTGGACCGGGTGACCCGTTTTACTACAATCACCATCTCGGCAACCCTGACGGTGTCGGCAGATACGGATATCGACAAGGCCCGGCAACTGCTGGAAAAAGCAGAGGCAGCCTGCCTGATCACCAACTCCCTGTCTGCTGAAACTCACTTGGAAATCGACATAATCGTCGCAACCTGAAGACGCGCTGGCGTTATTTCTCCGCGATGATATTGGTGCGGATCTGGAATTCGATGTTCTCCCTGTACATTTGGGAAAACTCCTCCAGTTGCGCCGCTAACGCCAGGTGCTGCCGACGGTTCATGACGCCACAGTCCATGTAGGCTTGCGCCTGTAACAGGTACTTTTCCGCCGCTAACTTCGCCCGGTACATCTCCTCTTCAGTGGCGACTGCGCCGGTGGGCAACACCGGCAACTCCCCCGGCCTCTTTGCCGGGCAGGCGGCAGAAGCATTGACTGCCAGACAGAGCAGGACTGCCATCATTAAAGCTTTCATCAGTAGATCCTCCATGTGTAACCTTTAGTAACATTACCCAAGGCCATGTGTTACCACTATCTACCCATCATCCTTCGATCACAACTGTATTGTTGTGAATTATTTGTGAAAAATCAGGGGGAAATGTGCCTCAGGAAAGTGATCCAAATTGCAAATCTGCGCACCAATTTGTCACATAAGGTAACAATATAAGACCAATAAGGTGCACCCTAGTTACCGCAGCGAGGCCGCTTCACAATCACTCGACAGACGCGCCCGCATCACTAATACTGTATGTATGTACAGTATTAGTGATGCCACAGGGGTACTACCCCCGCCAGCTAAAAGCCGCTGCTATGCGAGAAAATCGTGAGTTTGTGGCTGTGCCTGCGTTTTGACCAGTTGCCCCTGCAATGCCTGAGACGCTGCGAACAACAACCGGTGGTGGTACTGGCCGCACAGCGGGTGCTGCGCGCCAACGACTGCGCCGCCGCACTGGGCATACGCCAGGACATGGGCACTGCAACGGTGCGGGCACTGGCGGGCGCAGAACCGGTGCGCTTGCTGGAGCGGGATGAGCAGGCCGAACAACGCTGCCTGCAACAATTGTGCTGCTGGGCCTATAGCATCACGCCTACCCTTCACACCTGGCAGGCGGATTGCCTGCTACTGGAAATCGGCGGCTGCCTGAGCCTGTTCCACGGGCTGGATGCCCTGCTGCTGGAAGTGGCCAGTGGCAGCGGCAGCCGCGGATACAGTGTGCGCTACGGACTGGCAGCGACACCCAAGGCGGCGTGGCTGCTGTCTTTTGCCGACCGCGACACCGCCATAGCTATCCAGCAGCCACTGGCGGAGCGGCTCCGTCCCCTGCCCCTGAATCTGCTGGGGGAATTCGCTGCCACCGTGGACTCCCTGCGCCGGGCCGGCCTGCATACACTGGGCGATGTGCTGGTGCTGCCACCGGCAGCACTAGGCCTACGCTGCGGCAGGGCATTCACTCTCTTTCTGCAGCAGCTACTGGGGCAGCGGGAGGACTTGCAGGTGAATTACCGCCCCCCCGCGACCTTCAGTGATGAATACTGGTTTGGCTATGAGGTAAAAACCAACGGCGAGTTGCTGCCTGCGGTGCAACGCCTGCTGCAGTCGCTGTGCCGTTTCCTGCGCAACACCCAGCTCCAGACCGGTGAGATCAACTGGCAATTGATTGGCATGAAGCACCGGCTGCAGGATGTGTGTGTGCGCAGTGCCAGCAGCCACAGCGACTGGGAGAACTGGTACCAACTCAGCCGCATCCGCTTTGAGCGCCTGCAACTGACTGACAGCGTGGAAGGCCTGGCCCTGACCTGCCGGCAGTTGCGTCCCGGACAGCAGGACAGCATCGACCTGTTCAGTCCCCGCCACCAACGCGAACCCCTGGCCAGCCTGCTGGACAGGCTGCGCAACCGCCTGGGCTTACAGGCCATTGCGCAAGTCGGTTGCCGCGATGAACACCTGCCGGAGTTTGCGCTGCTGGTCAGCAGCGACCAGCACGGGGACGAGCACAGCAGCAGGGCGCACTGCGCCCAGCGCCCTTTCTGGCTGATGCCACAACCGCAGGCCCTGCGCCAACACGGCCAGCAGCTGTACTGGAACGGCGCCCTGGCGCTGGTGTACGGGCCGGAGCGCATTGAGGACAACTGGTGGCAGGACGCAGTGAGCCGGGATTATTACATCGCGACCGATGGTAACGGCCAGCACTACTGGGTGTTTCGCGACCGCCTCGCAGCGCAGTGGTATATCCACGGGGTGTTTGCCTGATCGCGGACACCGTTTACTGCGCTATCACTCGAATAACACGACTTCCTCAAAACGGGGCAGCGTATTAAAGCGCAGCGCGGGATTTGCGACTGCCTTGTGGCGCAGAAACGACAGAGTATTTTCCCGATCGCTGGAGAGAAAGGTGATGGCCTTTACCTGTCCCTTGAACGGCCCCTGTGCCGGTGCCGTGAGACTGTCGAAATGGATAGGAATAATCCGTGAAGGGGCGACCGCCGTCACCGTCTCACGCCAGAAATTCTCCATGTAATCGGCGGTCTGCGAACCCAGGCCACCGACGCCCAGAAACACGGTATCCGCTGTCAAACCCTGCAATGCTCCTTCCACGTAACCCGCACTGCCCACGATCAGCCAACTCCCCCTGGGATGACGGACATGCAGCACATATGCCGTGCCCACCCGGTAATCAAAGACGCGCACCGGTGGCACCAGAGGTTCACTGATCTGCGGATCACCCAGCGCCCGCTGGCGTATTGCAGGATCGGGAAACTCAAAATGCCGCGACGCGATGGGCGTAATCACAAACTGCCCCAGGCGCACCGGCTGGCGATCAACCAGTTCCTGTATCTGCGACTCCGGCAAACCCCATCCACGACCGATATTGGCGGTGGATTCAGAGCCCAGCAGGAGCGCGCCGGTGCGCCTGGCAACCTCCGGCGCATCCATAGCGTGGTCGTAATGGGAGTGTACGGGCAACACCGCCGCCAGTTCAGTGACATGATTGTCCGCCAGCCCCCGCTCGATAGCCTGCACGTCCGGACCGATTTTGCCCAACAGCAGGCGCAGCGGACCGGGGCGAGTGAACCACCCATCAGTCATCCACCGTGTTTCGCCGTCGCTGAACATCAGGGTCGCCGTGCCGCTGAAGCGCACCGTGACGGCACCGGCCGGGATATGTTTGCTCCCGGGCAGTGACCACTCGGGGTCTACCGGTGGCTCTTCATACACTAATAAGGCATACGCCAGAAACAGACCGGATAGAATGATAACCAGAACGAACACGCACCATAGTGCACGGCGTAGCGCACTACCTGACAAACTGGGTCGGCTTTTCGATTTCATAAATCGCCTCGGCGATATTTTCCAGGCGGCTTTCCAGAATCGCCTGGGCGTCATACAGGCCGCGATTGTAAAAGTAGGGGCCGATTTCCCCGGCAAAAAAATCCAGCAGGAAACCGGCATCAAACTGCCCGACTTCCTGATCGAGTTCTTCGCGCAAATAAAGCTGTATCTTGCGACAGATGACCTCTCGTTCTTCACGGGTGAAGTTAATCTCGGACATCAGCGCACCCTATAGGATTCCGGTATCTTTATCGTTCAGGCTTTTTGCATTCTTCTCGACCCAGTAATCCTGTATACCGGCTGCCCCGCGATTATCCGCCCACTTGGTTAGCGTGGGCCGCTCGCCCTTGAGCTTGTAATAAGGCACGGCATAGCCACAGGAAGTCTGCACGAGTTCCAGGTCCAGCAGGAAGATCTGGCGAGCTCCGGTATACTCGGGAAACAACGCGGACAATTCACCCCAGCGCTCGTCACGGGGGTGAATTGCTGTCGCCGGGCCGTACAGGCGCATGATCAGGGGCTGTTTGTCGAAGGAGCAGAACATAATCGTCATGCGGCCATTCTCCAGCACATGGGCGGCCGTCTCATTGCCACTGCCGGTCAGATTCAACCAGACGACAGTGGTAGCATCGAGGACGCGAAAACTGTCCATACCCTTGGGGGACACATTGACATAGCTCTCTGCTCCCGCCGTACCCACGAAGTACATGTGCTGCTCCCGGATAAACGCCATGTGCTTATCGTCAAGCTGCTTGAATCTTTCCGCCACGCTTACCCTCCACTATCAATTATGCAGCGCCGCCTCAGCAGCATCGCGTGATTCAATCGTCGACATCAACGTATACTGCTTGCGTAAACCGCGGTGCGCAGATCGCCAGAAATACCAGGTCCCCCGCGCCTGTGTTAGAGATGCGCTGCCGCACCTGGGGCGGGATGATCACCACATCGCCGGCACTCACCCGCTGTGCGGGTAGGTCACCGATCTCCACCAGACCCACACCCTCCTGCACGACATAGCGCTCAGTCGTCCCGCGCAGATAATGCCAGCGGGTAGTCTTGCCGGGTTCCAGGCGCGCGCGGGCAATTGAGACATCGGGATCATCAGCGGAGTTTGAGAGCTCCGTGATAAAACACCCCTCCGCGAAAAAATACTCTGGCGCCGCACTGTTGGCTTTTACGCAGGCTTTGCTGCTCTCAGTACTGAACAATGGGCACTCTCCCTTTCCAGGTATCGTCATCGAGCATGGCCACCATGGCGTGGGCACAGTCGGAGAAGGAAATACTGGATAGGCCACTGAAAGCGTTATAGCCCAATCGGTATTTACCTGTCTTGGGCCCGGATTTCATCTGCAGGGGACGCACGCCGATCCAGCACACATCCGTATTTTCATCCAACAGGCGCAACTGATGCTCTTTATCCGTGTGCCGGTGCTTGAGAAAGGTTTCGGAAAACCAGCGCACAAACCGGGCGCCAAAGGTAATCACATCCTCCGGGCGAAAATTACTGCCGCCTCCGCACCACACCAGCCGCGGTATGTGTTCCCGGCGCATGACAGCAAGGATATGGCGGGTGACATCGGTACACAGGTCCGGCGGCGAGGTCTTTTCATCGACGCCAATGGCAAACAGGACGGCATCCGTACCAGGCGGCATAGCCCTGGCCACGTCATCGAATACTAATCCATCGCCCTTGATGACCGTCACCCTGTGCCGCAGCGCATCCGGTAGTTTGTCCGGGCTGCGCACCAACACGGTCACGTGATGGCCGGCCTGCAGGCATTGCTCCAAACACTCGCTGCCCAGACTCCCGGTGGCGCCAAACAGGGAAACGTTCACGCAGCGGTGCCGGAAAAATATTTCAGGAGTACCGCGCCGGGAAGGCGGAGGATTCCGACCATCTCAAACACCAATATCGATGTCGTCTTATCCATTGCTGTTTGCTCCCGATAGCTCGCCGCATGGTCCGCGCACACGCACCGAGGCAATATGGCTTCTGTCGGTAGGCTTCAGGCCATTCACACCTGCGGGATCGTAGCGCGCGACCAGTTGAAAATCGTTCAGGTCCTCCTCGAGTTCCAGACCAAGGCCGCGAATATCATCGCCCAGCGCCGCCGGGTGAAACCCACAGATAAAGGGCTCGCCCAGCGCTTTAACCGCCTGCTCCAGCTCTTCGAACAAGGCTGCGGTGGCGGCACCCTCCGGCTGAAACATTTTCTGGTCGATATAACTGAATACCAACTGACTCCCCGGTGCGCTGCACTCGGCGATACCTTTCAGCGCTGCCATGTTCGCCTCGCGAGTCAGGTACATAGTGACTCCCAGCCAGGAAAAGAAGGTTGGCGCAGTCCGGTCGAAGGACGTTCTGGACAACACCGCATCCAGTCTCTCTTTGGCCAGGTCCGCCGCCACGTAGTGCACCCCAGGTGCCACGGTGATACCGCACTCGGCAATGCGTTGTTTCTTCAATGCCTGCGTCGCAGGGTGATCGATCTCAAACACCTGCAGGTCCTTTGCCTGAACTGGCCTGCGCAGCGCGTAACTGTCGAATCCCGCGCCTAGCAGCACATATTGCCTGACGCCTCTGGCCACCGCCGCGCCAAGAGCATCCTCGGTATAACGTGACCTCGCTATCACATTGGTATACGCCGGGCTGGCACGCAAATAATCGTCCGCAATCACCGTGATTGCGTCTTCGGGAATCACTCCTAGATCGCGGTTCAACGATGCCGCGAGCAACGCCGCAGGAACCAGTTGATCTCCCCATGGATCGTGCAGAATGGGCTGTGGATCGCGGCGGGTATGAATCGCGCGCATACGTGAGGTCGCCAGAGAAGTTGTGCTTGCCACCAGGTCTTCCATTGCCCAACCCCGTATCAATAGTAAGCCAGCCTGCGTTCAGCCGTCGATGTGCGTGCCCCGCGAGTATAGATCACACACCCAAACACGCGCCAACAAATTGGCTGGCGCGATGCCGTCCCGGCTTGAGCGCCTGACGCCAAGCTGCTAGTGTCAACCGTTGCCGGACCCAGCGGATGCACGGTCGTATCGTTGCCGTCCGCCACTGTTCACCACTGTTCACCA
>Ga0163144_10000842_pt1 | contig 72831 bp, 63 predicted proteins | sample OliLak19BULKMAT1_FD_123175 | JGI IMG/M metagenome (GOLD analysis project Ga0163144, IMG submission 123175) | Freshwater microbial mat bacterial communities from Lake Vanda, McMurdo Dry Valleys, Antarctica - Oligotrophic Lake LV.19.BULKMAT1 | ecosystem: Environmental > Aquatic > Freshwater >... | reverse complement strand
TGGCTACAGCGGGTCAAGCAGAAACGGTCCAGTTTAACTTATTTAGGTTTCGTCGTGTGGCCCTCACTTTTACTCTTAACTTTTTCCGAATATTTCATATTTCGTTAAATCAATACATTTTTCAATAAGCTTCTTCTGCATTGACCCATCACAAATACCAACTGTAACGAATCCATTGTACCCGGGGACATCAATTTGTCCTTCCAGATGATCAAAAATATCATTTTTAGCACTGTATTTTCTTACAACATGATGAATCGTAATAATCGTTGATTCCGGAACATCAGCAATAAACTTACCGTAGGGTTTATTGTGAGGCATATGAACATATGTGTTGGCCCCATTATTTATAATAGCAGCGGGATAAACTATTGTTTTCAGTTGTATACCCAAAAATTCTTGATAATGCTCATCTGCATTAATTGGCACACCTGCAATAAACATTCCCGCACACCCGGTAAGAAACATAATGATTAAAAAGCACATTAAAAATACTTTATTCTTATTTTTCATATTCTCTCGCAGATCTTATACCAGTGTAAATATGATTGGTTACTTGACCACCATAATTCCCATATATAATTTAGGTTTCGTCGTGTGGCCCCGTTTTCCTCTGGCCCCGTTTTCCTCTTCACCAAAAATCTGGAACATTTCCGAAAGTGCCATCGTCGACGGGAATGGATTATCTTGAACCTAAGCATTGCCTGCTAAATTTCTTTGCGACTTTCACTTTCGTGGGACTGTAGCCCTTGTTGCTCTTAATTCTTCTTTGTAACTATTATGTTACAAATGTAACTTCTAAGTTACATTTGTAAATCAGTTCTTTTTACCCCACCCACCTCACCCACACTGATCCCTTAAGGGATTGTTTCACATCCTCACCGCAAAGCCTTGCTCCAACAATAGATTGTTTAAAAAGATTTCTTCTTTCTCGTCGGGAATTTTTTCATCCTCAACTCCCCCCACCCCCCTCTTTAACAAAAGAGGGGGAGGTAAATAGACCTCGGCCAAATATCGCCCGTATTTATCATCCCGCGAACTGCGGACGATGATGCGGTCGGCTTCTTTGATATAGCTTTGGACAAAGGTCTTGGCGGCCACTCCTTCTCTGGTACTCATCTCTGGACAGTCGAGCCCGCGCAGGCGCAGGGTCTCGCGCATCCACGTGTCGAAACCCAGATCGAAGCGGACTTTGAGCGTGTCGCCGTCGACGACTTTTTCCACATAGGCCGCAAAGGTGAAGAGGTCTTTATCGGTGGCGCCGTCTTTCTTTGAGAATTTATAAGCATCGTCTTTAGGTCTAGAAATTACGATGTCGCCTTCTTTAAATTGGGCAAAGACCCGGTTATCGATGTTTCGAAAAATCCCAAACCCCAAATCTAATAACAATCCCTGCTCTCCTGTTCCTAGCGTGGGGCGTTGGACAATGCGGTAGGTGTAGAGTTCGCCGCGTAATGGTTTGAGTAGATCGATGATGGGTTTTGAAATGGATCCCCGATAAGAGATTTCGGGGATGACAGTGTTTTTGCTTTCGGCCTTTAGGTTCCCCTTGGGAGGGATGACAGTTGTGAGTCTTTGCGCCTTGATCCGGGCGATGAGTTCATCACTGGTCCAGGCGTTGCGTTCGATTTCGATTTCCAAGCGCTTGCGAAGTTTCTCGTCGGGGATTTTGACTAATTGACGAAAATGGCTCCATTTGAATTTTCGGCGGCCGCCGAAAATTGGCAGTTTAGGGTATAACTTCGCGAATTTAACGCACGCATAGAGAGTCGAGTCTTCCAGGGAAAGATCACGCGCCAACAACTTGACGACTTCCCCGCCGTATTCAGCACGGTCGGAATGTTTTAGAATGTATTGGTGGATGTGTTGGCCGGTTTGCCAGTAGGTACGGACTTTCTGTACTTCGATGGCCTGTTGGCCTTCGATGAGGGTTTTCTTGACGTGACTAAGAAGAAGATCGTAAGCGGTCTTGGTTTTATGCAAACTCGATGTCGGCATGAAAAGAATTATAACCTAACCAAAAGGTTACGGCGAAGATTATTTAGAAGTTTACGCGATCGCGATCTTGATATGCTTTCCAAGTGCCGCGGCGACCTTCTCAAGGGTCGAAAGCTTGATGTCCTGGGCGTGATTTTCAATCCGGGAAATAGCAGTCTTTTGGGTCTTAAGTCGACTCGCCAATTCTTCCTGGCTTAATCCCGCTTCTTCTCTCGCCTGACGCAGTAAGGCCCCGATCTTAAAATCGTCATAGCCCTGCTCATAATTAAGGGCAAAGCCGCGGTCTTTCTTCTTGCGATTGCTGATATATTTCTTAAGGTCACTCATGTTTACCTCCGCTGACGTTCAAAATAGTCTTTCTTATAATTTTCGGCCCGAGCGATCTCATGCTCGGGAGTCTTTTGCGTCTTTTTAACAAACCCGTGTGTCAGCACGACCTTGTTTGCGTCCCAGAAAGCAAATATCCGGTAAATCTTCGACCAACTGCAGCACCCACGTCACTTTTTGCGCCACTTTTGTTGGTAAAGCATCGAGAAATTGTTCAACTGGACATTTATTCGCCACCGTCCGATAAAACACGATCTCGCGACTCATGACGACACCCCAAGGTTAACATGCATGTTAACCATTGTCAATACAGGCATTTTGCGACCTCCTGGTTCTGGAGGGGTAGCGTTATTTATTGGGGATTTATTCCAGGGAATAAAGAATATTACCATTCTAAACCCACCGAATTCGATGGGTTTAATTAAGTCGGCGACGTCACTACTTACTAGCTCTTAAAATTGGCTTGCCGGGACTTTAACGACCTTGCCGTCTTTCCAAATGAAGGCAGGGTGTCCTCTTAATTTCTTTTCAGCTAATACCTTTCGTACAGCACTTCGCATCGCTTTACCAGCATTGTTCAAAATTGAGGAGTTTGATTTAAGCATAAATTGATTGTATCCCCCGCAATAAAACAAGAAAACCACACTAATTGGAATGGTCTTAAAGCAAGTAGGCGCTGTCCCTACTTATTTGTCCCAACTTATTTTAACCAAAGGTGAACGCATAAACGGCTGTGCCTTCATTCTGGAACTCTAAACGTAAGACATGCTGACTGGCTTTCCCGCGCAGGTCAATTAATTCATACAACCGTTCGCTGTCTAACGTGACAACACCATCCTTCACATCTTGCCCGGCTTGTTCTGCGGTTAAGGTTTTACCGTCGAGTAAAATCTTAACTTGATCGCCGCTGGCATTCGGACCAATGACCAAGAAAACTTTTCCGGCTTGAAAATGCAATTTAAGAGCGGCGTTAGCGGAGGCGACGGCTTTTTCGTCATTAAGCTTCCAATGGCCGTCATAAGCGAAATGATCGAGCGCAATCTTGGCCGGTACGCTAAACACAGCGCCATCCGTCAAAACTCCTTGCGGCGAATCAAACCGTTTGATACGGCCCGCGCCTAAATAGGTCTCGGGGGTCTTCTCGTAATCGCCGGACTGTTCTTTGACCGCACTCACACCGCTATCGACTTTCTGCCCGGCTTCGGCGAGCAATTTACGGATCAACATTTCCGTTTCTTCGTAATCGCCTTCCCCAAAATGCGTGTAGCGCAAATGGCCCTTGGCATCGATCAAATATTTGGCCGGCCAATATTGATTCTTATAGTTCTTCCACGTCGCAAAATCATTATCCTGCGCGACGGGAAAATTGATTTTAAATTGCTTGAGCGCGTTTTCGACATTCTTGGTCCTTTTTTCAAAAGCAAACTCCGGGCTATGAACGCCGATGATAACAAATCCGTTGTCTTTATATTTTTCATACCAAGAAGTGACATGCGGAAACGTGCGCACACAATTGATACAACTGTACGTCCAAAAATCGATCAAAACAACTTTCCCTTTGAGATCCGCCAAGGTCAACGGCGTCGGAGTATTCAACCAATGATTGATGCCGATAATTTCCGGCGCCGGTCCCATGTCCGGAAGATCGCCGACATTGTGATAAGCTTGAGCCGGTAATTCTTTTTCACCGCGCAAAGCCCGCAGCTGTTTGGCGACTTCGGGATTGTTTTCGATCTTGTTAAAAATCTTTCCGTACAACGGGAAAAGATTAAGAATTTTAACTTGCAGCGTTTTATCATAGTTGGTGTAAATGAGGGCCGCCGCCACGATCATCACGAAACCAAAGACCTGCTGGACAATCCCCGTGTATTTGTTGATTTTGCGCATGCGGCTAAACCAGGTCGATCCGGCAACCGACAAAAAGAACAGTGGGATGCCCAATCCCGTCACGTACGCAAGGGTGATCAGAACAACGCGAAAATCCACGGCTTGTGTCGCAGCCAAGGTGGCCACCGTCGCTAAAATCGGACCGGCACACGGCGCCCAAACCAAACCGATGGAAAACCCCGTCGCATAACCCGCACTGAATCCATTACCTTTGACTTTCAATCTATTTTGAAATGGTCGCAATAGATCGTTAATCAAAATCTCGAACCGCGCCCCTAGCGACGGAATCATCATGGAAAGGCCCAGCAGTCCGATCACGATGACAGCGAGCATCCGCAACACATTCGGGTCAAGAGGAAAGATTTTTTCAAGATACGCAATAGAAAGAGTAAAAACGGTGAAGCTCGTCATGACACCTAAGGTAATTCCTAAGGGCCGACGCTTACCTGCGCCCGACGACGCAGATAAGACAATCGGCAAGAGCGGCCAAATGCAGGGCGCTAAAATCGTGACGAACCCGGCGAGAAAGGCAAAGAACAAAAGGACCAGCATTAATGGTCTTTTGCTCCTGCCTCTTTACGTTCATCCTTACCCCAGATTTTGTCGAGGGTCTTTTCGCGACCGGAGCCGTAATGGTACATTTCATAACGCATTTTGTTTTTCTTATAATAATCCTGATGATATTCTTCCGCCGGATAAAACGTCGTCGCGGCAACGATCTCGGTGGCAATCGGCTTATCAAATTTGCCCGACGCCTGCAAGGCTTTCTTGGATTCTTCGGCCAGTTTTTTCTGCTCGTCATTGTGATAAAAAATCGCACTGCGATATTGCGTGCCGTGATCGGCGAACTGACTGTTTACTGCGGTCGGGTCAATGTTAAACCAGACAATCTGCAGAATCTTAGAGTACGAAACCACCGCCGGATCAAAAACGACTTCGACCGCTTCGGCGTGTCCGGTCGTTCCGTTAGAGACTTCTTCGTACGTCGGGTTTTCCGTGTGCCCGCCGATATAACCAGACGTGACACTTACGACCCCCTTCATTTTTTCTAAGAACGGCTCCATGCACCAGAAGCATCCGCCGGCAAAAGTGGCTTTTTCTAATTTCTGTTCACTCATCATTTTGTCCTCCGCATTGACAATTCCACAATTTAATAAAATGATCGTTAACAATAATAGGATTGTTCGCATATTATTTTTTTTCCTGAAACTTTAAAGACACGGAATTGATGCAATAACGTAAACCTGTCGGTGCCGGACCATCTTCAAACACGTGCCCCAGGTGCGTTCCGCAACGCGGGCAATGGACTTCGACGCGCTGCATGCCAAAATCAGTATCGGTTGTCGACGCGACGTTCTCTTTGGCAATCGGCTGAAAGAATGACGGCCAACCCGTGCCGGACTCGAATTTGGCTTCGGAACTAAACAGGTCCAATCCGCAAGCGATACATTTATAAACGCCTTTCTGATGATTCTTTAAAAGTTCGCCGGTAAAGGGGCGTTCCGTGCCCTCTTCCCGAGTAACATTGTACGAAGCGGGCGTTAATTCTTTTTTCCATTCTTGTGGGGACTTAACGACCTTTTCAACTTCCTTATAGGTGTTGGTTTCCGCGTCAAAAACTTTAATCATTTCTTTGGCATTGGCCATCATCGTTCCTCCTGTTAGAAAAACTATAACCACAAAAAATAAAAATACTTGATTTTTCATTATTACACGTCCTTTTTTGCTGACTCGGGTGGCTGTGCAGTCGGTGTTTTGCCCGCAGACGGCAGGGGTTCCCCACGGGGGGATGGGTGCCGCCGAGGACAAAATGTCGACGGCACAGACAGGACCCGAGCTATTAATAAATGTTCACATCCATTAGTCGCCGCAACGGCCAAAACCTTACAAAGTTTTTTCTACACCCAGACATTATAATCTGCTACAGTGACTTTCAAATGGATAATTCTACCACTAATCCTGAAGTTTGGGTTGACGTTCACGGCGATTCGCTCTTTTGTTACGCACGCGGTCGGGTTCGCAATCAAGACGTCGCCGAAAACCTGGTGCAGGAAACCTTTCTGGCCGGGTTAAAGTCACAAGCCACCTTTTCCGGCCAAAGCGCTGAACGCACCTGGCTTATCGCCATCCTCAAACACAAAATCGTCGACCATTTGCGCCAGAGTTACCGCGAAAAGCCGGTCAGTGACCTGATTTCCGATGAACAAACGATCGATGATTTCTTTGACCAAACCAATCATCTTAAAAAAGAACCACGCGCTTGGAGTTCACCGCCCGAGGCCACTCTGGAAAAGACGGAATTCTGGCAGACCATTGAGAATTGTTTGCAAAAACTCCCCCAAAGGATCGCCGATGCCTTTAGCCTGCGCGAGATCGAAAACATGGATACTAAAGAAATTTGTAAGCTTTTAGGGATTACCCCGACTAATTTATGGGTCATGCTGCATCGGGCCCGTTTACAATTACGCGAGTGTGTGCAAATAAATTGGTTCGAAAATACAAAGGGGAAAAGCAATGAGTAGTATTGCCTCATGCAAAGAAGCTTCACGGTTGATTTCGGATAGCCTAGAGCGTCCGTTGTCCTTTGCCGAGAATTTACAATTGACCGTGCACTTAGGGTTGTGCCATGCCTGCACACAAACGCAACGCCAATTCAAGACCCTTAAGAATATTTTCAATCACTACGCAAAATTGGCCCGCCAACTCCCACCCGATGGAAAAAACCATCTTTCCGCCGAAGCCAGCGCCCGGATCAAAGCTTCATTAAAATAATATGAGTTCCTGTGCTCTGAGTGTCTTCTGAGCGAGTTTGATTTTTGTTTTTCCAAAGCTTCTTTTTAAAAAACTTTGCAAAACAAAAATCACTGTCTGAGAGCAGAAGACACTCAGAGCACAGGAACCTAAAGACTTTCCCTTGACAATCCTCGTCGATCTTCTTAAAGTGGACAGCTATGAGTATCTTACGAACATCTATTCCGCCGCCGGATTCCTTTGCCGCGTTAAAAATTCCGGACATCCGCTATTTTATTTTTGCCGTGGGCCTTTTTTCTATGGGAAGCCGAGCCTTGGCCGTCGTTATAGGTTTTCAAATTTATAAACTCACGGGCAGCGCTTTTGCCCTCGGCATTCTCGGTCTCGTTGAAGCCATTCCCGCGATTTCTTTAATCCTTCTCGGCGGCTACATCGCGGATCATCATGACCGGCGAAAAATTTTGCTCATCACTCGGCTCGTAAGTTTTATCTGCGCAGTTGCTTTAACCCTACTTTCTCTGGAAGCGCACGCGGTCTCGCTCATCGGGTTATACGCCGTCATTTTTATCGCCGGCATCGCGCGCGCATTCGCGGACCCGGCGAACTCAGCTTTTGAAGCACAAGTTGTTCCACAAAACATCACTGTTAACGGCGCGACGTGGATCGGCAGTGTATGGCTCAGTGCTTCGATCATTGGTCCTGCGATGATTGGATTTGTATTCGCGGCTTTTGGCGCGGTCGGTTCTTATATTGTGATCAGCGTCCTTTTTTCTCTGGCCTGGCTTGCGACATTAAGAATAAACGCCAAGCCCATGATTAAGCCTGCAACCCAAGAACCGTTGTTAAAAAGCATTGGTGGCGGCTGGAGTTTCGTCATGAAAAGTCCGCCGCTCTGGGGAGCGATGACCCTCGATCTTTTCGCGGTCTTATTCAGCGGCGCTATTGCGCTCTTACCGATTTTCGCGACAGACATTCTGCACGTCGGGCCGATCGGTTTAGGGTTTCTCAACGCTGCTCCGGCCCTAGGAGCTTTGCTGATTATGCTCATTGCCACCCGCCATCCGCCGATTGAGCATGCGGGACGCAATCTATTGTGGGCCGTGGCCGGTTTCGGGGTCAGCATTTTAGTCTTCGCGTTTTCAAAACATTTTGGCCTGTCTATTGCGGCGCTCATTTTTGTCGGGGTTTTCGACGGGATCAGCATGGTCATCCGCCGTTCTATGGTGCGGTTGCTGTCCCCCGATCATATGCGCGGACGAATCGCTTCGGTCAATTGGATCTTTGTGTGCTCCTCAAATGAACTCGGAACATTTTACGGCGGGATGGTCGCCGCTGCCATCGGAGCCGTCTCCTGCGTGACGCTCGGCGGATTTATCACCTTAGGTATCGTCGGATTTACGGCGTTGGCCGCCCCGCAATTACGCCGCCTAAAATTCGACCCCAAAACATTGGAAAGAAAATTATGAATAAAACTGATGTCATTATTGTCGGCGGCGGAGCAGCGGGGCTCATGTGTGCCATTGAAGCCGGCAAGCGTAAACGCTCCGTAATCCTCCTCGAACACAATGAAGCGATCGGCAAAAAAATCCGCATCTCGGGCGGCGGGCGCTGTAATTTCACCAATATTCTTACCGCTGAGCGCAATTTTCTTTCCGACAATGAACGCTTTATGACGTCGGCGCTCGCCCGTTTTACGCCGGAAGATTTTATCGATCTCGTCGAAGAGCATGAGATCGCTTATCACGAAAAAACATTGGGCCAATTATTTTGCGATGAAAGCGCACAAGACATCATCGGTATGTTGAAAAAAGAATGCGATCTAGTCAGGGTGAGGATCGTCTTAAACTCGCACGTAAATGCCGTGGTCAAGAATGAAAAATTCGTTGTGCAAACCACCCAAGGCGATTTTCAAGGGCAAAGTTTGGTCGTCGCCACCGGCGGCCTTTCGATCCCGACGCTGGGCGCCAGCGATTTCGGCTACTCTGTCGCTAAACAATTTGGAATAAAGGTCAATGTGTGCCGGCCGGGCTTGGTTCCCGTCACATTCAAAACTAAAGACCTCGATCTTTTTAAAACATTGTCCGGTGTTTCGCTCGACGTGATCGTAAGTATTAATGGGAAAAACAGCTTTCGCGAAAAGATGCTCTTTACACACAAAGGTCTAAGCGGCCCGGCGATTTTACAAGTCTCTTCTTATTGGCAACCCGGCCAAACGATTTCACTCGATCTTCTTCCGGGTGTCGATATTTTTGAAATATTTAAAGTCAAACACAGTTCAAACGTAACGATTAAAACCTTTCTTAAAGATTATTTGCCGGTCCGGCTGGCCGAAATCCTCGCCGACCAATTTTTTACGGAAAAACCGCTGACACAAACTCCGCTTGAAGAACTGCAAAAAATCGCCGATTTTCTTCATAACTGGCAAATGACTCCGCAAGGCACCGAAGGTTACGCCAAGGCGGAGGTCACCGTCGGCGGTGTCGATACCGACGAACTGTCCTCCAAGACCATGGAAGCCAAAAAACAGCCCGGCCTCTATTTTATCGGGGAAGTCGTCGATGTGACCGGCTGGCTGGGCGGCTATAACTTCCAATGGGCCTGGGCCTCCGGTTATGCTGCTGGACAATATGTCTAGAAAACTGCAGCATAATGCCGCCGGCCAATACCCCTAACTCCGCTGTTGCCTAATGATGCTCCGCTATGCTAACATGAACCGTTATCGCGTCTCACGCAACCTCGCGTGAATTTCCCATAAAATCAATATTGAGAAAAATCCAACTTATTTTATTTGGATAGGGATACATCTTTATGCCATCAACTCTTAGACGAAAACTTGCTACCGGCCTTTTCTTACTTCTGGTTCTTTCTTTTGAAAACCATTTAGCTCTAGCGGCAACCCCTTATCAATTCGTTAAAGTCCAAAATCGACAATTGCTCGTGGATTTCGACCGCGATGGAACCTACACACCTTTCCTTATCAAAGGGGCCGCGTATTCTCCCACGCCGATCGGCCGTTACAGCGACGATTGGGGTTATCCCAGTCCTGCCGATCCCCGTCCTAAAAATCTTTACGACGATCCCGCTGTCTTAAACCGAGACTTTGGTTTATTAAAAGCGATGAACGCCAACGTCGTGCGGTTCTGGAAAGGCAATAACACCCAGGTCACACTGGCTGACGTGCAAAATCCTCTGTCACCCTGGTATCAACACTATTCTAGTATTTCCCGTTTCCCCAATTATCTGACCACAAAAACTTTTGATATGGCCCAAAGCTATGGCATAAAAATTATTGCCGGCTTTGAAATGCCTTGGCCCGGCACCTGGCAATGCGACCAAAACGCCAGCGCCGTGCGTTATCAACTGGGTGTTGATTTTACCAATTCTTATGTGCGCAACGAAATCATCAATCGCTTCAGAACTTATGTTCTCACCTTTAAAGATCAACCGGCCCTCCTTTTTTGGGCCATTGGAAATGAAAACAATTTAGGTTTTAATGATCAAACCCCGCAAGGGCGGGCACAAATCCAGGCTTATTATTCCTTGATACAAACCATGGCTCAGGAAGCGCGTCTCATCGAAGGCCCGTTTTATCACCCCATTGCCATTGTCGAGGGCGATATTCTCGCAATCGGCCGGGCCGATTATGGCTCGACGGACGCGAATCTTAGCAACATCGATATTTGGGGATCTAATGTTTATCGCGGTACCACGTTTAGCAATTTATTTTCCACCTTCACCGCTAAATCCAACAAGGCTCTTTGGATTTCGGAATTCGGCGAAGATGCGTGGACAGTCACCAATCTGCAGCATCCGGAAAATGGCTATGGGAATCAAGCCGTGCAAGCCACGCGCGACGGTGCGCTTTGGAATGAAATCAAAACGGCCTATTTAAATCAACAAAGTATCGGCGCGACAGTCATGGCCTATTCCGACGAATGGTGGAAGCCCTACGCCTGGCTTTGTGAAATCGATAACGACCCAACCACAACCGCCAACGGGCCCGGAGGATGCAATCTTACGCAAAATATTTTTGGTTTCGGGCCAGCCGATCACTCGTGTCCCGCCGACGGAACAATTGACTGGACCCCTCCAGCCGCAGACCAATTTTTTAACGAAGAGTGGTGGGGAATTATGGCGATCAGTAAAGATTCCCGCCCTGGCTATCCCGATATCATGACTCCGCGACAAGTTTACACTACCTTTCAACAATTATTTTTTGACGATACCTTTTCGCCGACCACGACCATCACGGCACCGGAAAATAATTCTGTGGTCATGGGAACAGCTGTCACCGTTTCTGCGAATGCCACGGATAATACCAGCGTTGTAGGAGTACAATTTAAATTAGACGGAACGAATTGGGGTCCGGAAGATGTCAGTGCACCTTACTCTACGGTCTGGAATACAACCGCGACCACCGATGGGACACATACATTAACCGCCGTCGCTCGCGACGCGCAAGGAAATTTAGGAACAGCCACAGCGACAGTCACGGTGGCCAATATAACACCGCCGAGTCCGCCGGTTTTGACTTCGGCCGTCGCAGGCGACGCCAAAGTTGTTTTAAACTGGAGCAATACCCCGACCGCTTTTGCTTACACCATCAAATTCGGAACGATCACGGGGGTTTATCCGTACTATTATGATATTGGTAATGTTAAAACAATGACTGTCTCGGGATTAATCAATGGGGCGACTTATTACTTTGTTGTCGTGGCCAAATATATTGGCACAACAAGCCAAGATTCCAATCAGCTAAATACCGCTTTGGCGGCCCCCGATTTTGTGATTACCGCATTAAGTTCCGCGGCAACCATCCAACTCGGCAATCCGCTCGTCATCAACAGTACCGTCAAAAATGATAGTGCCGTGAGCGGATCAACTTTTCTGACCTCGTATTATCTTTCCTATGACCATCAAGTCACACCGTCCGATATCTTTTTGGGAACACGGACCATTCCCGCGCTTGCCGCCGGAGCGAGCAGCACCGCGTCTATCTCCCTTAACATCCCCAGCAACATTGCACCGGTCACCTATTATCTCGGTGCTATTGCGGATTACACCAGTTTTCGTCCCGAACAAAATGAAAGCAACAATGCGTTTCTTGGAAACACGGTGAGCTTGGCTCCCGGCGCGGATTTATTGATCACAGCACTCAATGGACCAGCTAACGGATTAGCGGGTACGACCGTAACTTTAAACGACACGATCAAGAATCAAGGTATCTCGGCCGTCGGAGCCAGTTATATCACCTATTACCTTTCGAATGATACGGAAATTAAGGCTAACGATATATTCTTGGGGAATCGTTACGTGTCCGGGTTGGCGGCAGGAGCTTCGGTCAGCGGTAGCATGAATGTAACTATTCCTGTAAGACTCCCCGTCGGAACATATTATTGGGGGGCCGTCACCGACTCAACGTTGTCGCAAGCAGAATCCAATGAAAACAATAACGCCACCGCCGGAAATGCGATTACCCTGACGACTAACGCCGATCTGATAATGACGGCTATCAGTGGACCAGCCAGTTCCGCTATCGGTCAAACCGTAACAGTGACGGATACTGTGAAGAATCAAGGGACGATGAGCATCGGTGCCAGTTATGTTGGCTATTATCTTTCCTCCGACGCGATGATTACAACGAGCGATATTTTGGTGGGAGTCCGTTATGTGGCCAATCTCGTGGCAGGAGCATCTTCCAGCGGTAGTGGGAATGTGGCCATTCCCGCAGGATTAAGCGGAACATATTATTGGGGCACGATCGCCGACTTTACACAATCGCAATCGGAAGCTGATGAAACTAATAATGCAAAAACGGGAAATACTATTGTTATCACTCCCGGGGCTGATTTAATCATGCTCAGCATTAGTGGCCCTACGGCTGGAGTCAAAGGCAGCACTGTCAATTTGACTGATACTGTAAAAAACCAAGGCGTCGGATCGATCGGCGCAAGCTACGTCGGGTATTATCTTTCCACTGATTCTGTTATTACACAAAGCGATACTTTGGTCGGCAGCCGCTATATTGCTAATCTTGGAGCCGGTGCGTCTAACAGCGGAAGTATCAATGCGGTCATTCCGTCAGCGCTTGCGACGGGAACATATTATTGGGGGGCGATCGCCGACTTTACGCAATCGCAGACAGAAGCTGATGAAAACAATAATGCAAAAGCCGCAAATACGATTATCGTGACTCCCGGCGCAGACTTAATCATGACTAGTATCAGCGGTCCGGCGAACGGGACTAAAGGCACGACCGTCACTTTAAATGATACTGTAAAAAATCAGGGCGTCGGATCAATCGGTGCAAGCTACGTCGGCTATTATCTTTCCATTGATTCCACAATTACCGCCACCGATATCCGGGTCGGGGCACGTTATGTTAGGAACCTGGCCGCCGGTGCCTCCAACAGCGGCAGCGCCAATGTGACGATTCCCTTGACGCTTACAACGGGGACATATTATTGGGGGGCCATCGCCGACTTTACCCAGTCGCAGACGGAAGCTGATGAAAATAACAATAATTTACCGGGCAACACCATCAACGTCGCGGCCAGCGCACCTTTTAGAGTTAAGAATATTGATTAGGGATATTAGGAAGAAGGGGCGGGATCTTCAAGAAGTTGGTCAATCATTCCTTCGGCAGAAGGATTGCCCTTCATGCCTTTTTTGAATTCGTCTTTGTGGTTTTTGAAATGCTGCGCGATCATTTTATTCGGGATCGCGTTGATCATCGAATAAATCATTTCTTTGTCTCTAAACGAATTGATGTGGGCGATGGCTCGTTCGCGGGTCATTTCTGCGGTGATTCCATACTTCTGCTTTAAATGTTCCGGAAGGTCAACCATGATCTCCTGATAAATTTTCTTATAAACGCGCTGAAACTTCGCTTCATCCATCTTTTGCAATTTCTTAATATTCTTTTCTTTAAAATTTTTCAGATTATTAGTCGCGACATAGGTCCTGGCAAACGTTTTGACAAAAGACCCGATGAGTCTTTCTTTGAAGGTTTCATTCTTGCTGTTGACATTGGCACGGTTGTGCACATTCATAACCGGTGGCGAGGCAAAGCTGTTGGCAGCGAGCAACAAAAACAGGATTGTTAAAACGACCTTTTTCATAGAAAATAGTTTACCGTAAGATCTTAAATTTGACAAGTCCCCATAAAGCGCTTCCCCCCAAATCTACCGAAGATTTAATTGACTTTACCCTAACTATATTGAATACTTAAGCCAATGAAGCGCCTAGGGCTTATTAAGCTAATAACATTGGCCGCCTTTGCGGTCAACATACTGGGGCCTTTGCCATCAGCCTGGGCGCAGGATGCCATTTTGCCTAACCCTGGGCAAATGCTGCACTTAAGCGCAAAGTTTTCCCCGCCGATGCTCACTGGAATCAAGATTTATCCGGACAATCCTTTGGAATTCGATTTTATTGTTGAAAAGGGCGACAGCACCTCAACGGACGATAATTATAAAAAAGTATCCGAACAGCTGATTCGATATTTCTTAGCGGCTCTGACCGTCCCGGAAAAAGAGCTCTGGGTCAACCTTTCCCCTTACGAAAAAGACCGGATCATCCCGGAAGCCTTTGGCCAAACCGAAATGGGCCGCGATCTCTTGGCCGAAGATTATCTTTTAAAACAAGTGACGGCGTCGCTGCTCTATCCTGATGGTGAAATCGGAAAACGCTTCTGGGACAAAGTGTCGAAAATAACAAAAGAAAAGTACGGTACGACTGATGTCCCAACTAATATTTTTAACAAGGTTTGGATCGTTCCGGGCAAAGCAGTCATCTACGAAAACGCCTTGAATGGAACAGCTTACATTGTCGAAAGCCAGCTCAAAGTTATGTTGGAAGAAGACTATGAAGCGCTAGCCAATCAGAAGGCTAACGCGGAATCCTTTGTACCTGCAAAGGACGTAGCCCTCAAGCGGGAGGAATCCTCCAATTCCATCGGTTCGCAAATCGTCCGCGAAATTATTATTCCCGAACTGACCAAAGAAATTAACGAGAATCGGCATTTCACGAAACTTCGTCAGATTTACCATTCTTATATTTTAGCGAATTGGTACAAACAAAAAATCAAGAACAGTCTTCTAAACCAAGTTTATTCCGACCGCAATAAAATTGCCGGGATCGGTATCGATGATCCCAATGAAAAACAAAAGATCTACGCCAAGTATTTGGAAACGTTCGAAAAAGGCACCTATAACTACATTAAGGAAGAATACGATCCTGTCACTGAGGAAATGATCCCGCGAAAATATTTTTCTGGGGGTGTCAATTTGGCCTGGGACGCAAACAATATTGTGACCACGACACAAGAATCAGCCCTCCCCCGTCGAGCATCAACCTCACTCATTGTAGTAAAAAGTGTGACTTACCCCACAACTCCTTATGGAACGCCGACTTATGATTTGAGTAATCTGGATCTTGGCCAACGACCGGCCAATGATCAAAACGGCCCGCTAGCATTCATCGACCCGAGCAATTCGGACATCACGCCGGAAACGGTAAAGAAAATCGAGCTGATTGCCAATGAATTAAATTTGGAATTCTCTCACGCAGCTGCCTTATTGGGTGAATTCATGACCCGCGCTAACGAGATGGCCCAGGCCAGCGGACAGGAAATTTTCTTCTTCGTTAATTCCAATCAAGAAGACCATGACGGGATTATGATACCGGGTGTCGAATTCTCTTATCGGGTATCAACGAGTGTGGAGGATGATTTCGCGGGGGTCGACATTGGAAGATTTAAAATCAATCGCAAAGATGATACGACACTCCTTCTCTCGGGTTTATTTTCAAGAGATACTAGCAAACATGACGAGATTGCCCCGATCATAGCCCCATTCATTAACTTCGATTACAATGAACAAGAAACACGTTGGGGTTTCACAAGCTTATCCCTCATCCTAATAAAAAAACTCGGTGTCGAAGCATCAGGAGCTCTTTATGCAACCGACTTTAATGATCCCCAGCTCCGTCCATTACTCTCGGAGATTTATGGTGAAAGTTTCATCGATAATGTTACGACGCAAGCGACAAACCGCAGACTGACATTCAGCGAAACACTATCGCTCCAAACTGAATTGGGCGGACTCAATTACCGTGGCATTTCGCTTCTCGTAAAAATCCTCGGCCGGGCTGCCGTAGGCCTTACTCGCGAGCAGATCACAAATATCGCGATTAGTGATCCTAAAAGTTTCTTAGAGATCGCGAACAAACTTAATGCCATGCCCCGTAAATATTCCCCATCACAGCTTTATCCTCCCAATCCTGCGATCACAGAATCTTTAATAAAAGGCGCAAGGGCATTAAAAACAATGGCTAAGGCCTGGGACGTCAAGCTTGAACTGCAATTTGCCGCTCCGGATGGTCTGCAAAATTACTTGCTTTATAAAGCGTTCGGATTCGAACTAGTCATGGATACCAACGCACAAGGCGAACCAGCCACTGCAAATGACGCTTATATCAAATCCGCGATCGACCAAATGAACGAAGCTCTGCGCACACGTAAAAGTGGAGGAGCCGTTGATATTAACGCGACGATTTGGGGCATATTCCGTAAAAATAACTTCCGACATACCTTAGGCTTGATGCGCTTTGACCCCAACGTTTCCATAGACGTTGACTTACAAAATCCTTATTTACGCAAAGACATCGAAGATATGTTTAGACCCCATGCGCAGTCCATCTCGGAGAGTTTAGGCAAAGCAGTAACCATGACATTGACTGAAAACGATAAAACTTTCCTGCATCAGCCTGCTCCTGGATATACAATCACATTCAAACTGCCAATAACAACCAACGACGGCTTGACGACACAGTTTAATATTATGGAGATCAATTTAAATAGCGCCCGCGGAACTTTGTGGGTCTCGAACTTGAGTATCAATGAACCAAACACCTCGTTGTCAGACAGGGCTTTAATTATTTCCAATGATATTGATTTCAATTATAAACCACAAGAAACGCGCGCTGCGATCGCGACATTGGCCGGTGTTCTCGAGGAAAAACTCGGAAAAGATAATTATCAAAGATTCATGAAAACTGACCTTGGAAAAGCTCAATATGAGCTTATGCTCCAAATCATTATTGGGAACCTCTATAAAGAAGCTGTTGAAGACCGTATCGCTTTCAAAGGGACCCCGCAGGAAAGAAGTTTTAATGAATATATTGATCGAGGGATCAGTTCTTTAGATTATTCTGATATCCCCACGGTGTTAAAAATCCTTGCGATCGCTGCTGTCGGGCTAACCCAAAAGCAAGTCGAGGAATTAGAAATCGACACCGCCGCCGAGTTAGTTGAGATCGTTGTCATGCTCAACACTCGTGAACGGATGTATTTCCCGACCCAAAGATATCCTTCCGTCCCAGCCCTACAAAATGCCGTAAATAATATTTCCAAACAATTGCCGATTTTTGCCCGCAATGCCGGCTTTGCCCGTATGAACGCGGAAGTTTCTTTTCCCGACGCGTTTCATAATTTCTTATTATATTTGACCTTGGGCTATGATTTACAAGTTCAGCGGGAAATGCCGATGACAGTGCAAATTGTCCAATTTTATCTCGGTAACCGCAAAATTATTTCCGGTTTAAAAGAAATGTCCTGGGCCATCTATCGCGGGATCCCTGAATTTATCGGCATCCAGCGGACGGCCACCTTAACCTATGATCTCAATGGTGAAGGAACGAACCAAACGGTCCGTGAAAAGTTAACGAGGATCGGTGAGATTGCTACTGCCGGTCTACATTACTACCAGAAGTTTTACCCTGAACGTGTCAAAAATATGGGTGCGCCCGTGCCCGTAGGAGCCCTTCTCAACAAACCTTCAGAGACTGGGTCCCGCGCCGCTTCTCCCGTCGGTGGTATTGATCTTAATCCCGAGAACCTGATACTGATAACACAAAACACGAACGGCGAAATCGAATTCACCATCGATCCGCTCATCCTAAAGCAATTACAAAATGTACCCGGATTTACTCCGCTAATCCGCAGCATTCAGCCGCTGCAAAATCTGCAACTCTTCCTCACGAGGAGCTCTGCCGGGAATTAAATATCATTCCCCTTTGAAATTGTTTTTCCTCTTTGTAGAATACTTGTATGATCTCGATTGAAACCGCATTACTAATAGTCGCTATTCTCCTCTTGCCAGTGTCACTGCCAGCAAAGTCCCTGTCCGTTTAGGCGTTCCGGTTCTTCTCCTTTTTATCACCATTGGAATGTTCGCCGGGTCCGAAGGCATCGGCGGGATTTATTTCAACGATCCCTGGATCACTAAATCACTGGGCACGGTCGCGCTCATCTTTATTCTTTTTTCCGGAGGGTTTGAAACAAACTGGCAGGATGTCCGCCACATTCTTTGGCCGGGTTTGACCCTTTCCACTGTCGGGGTCCTCATCACGGCGCTTGGTGTCGGCTGGTTCTCCATGTAGGCGTTAGGGTTTTCTCTTCTGGAAGGTTTTTTACTCGGCGCAATCGTGTCTTCCACCGATGCCGCGGCAGCCTTCGACATTCTTCGTGCCAAAAACGTCAGCCTGCGCAGTAAACTCCAACCGCTTTTTGAATTCGAATCCGGCAGCAATAACCCCATGGCGGTTTATCTCGTCGGTATTTTGATCGACAATCAAAGCCTCGTCCACAAAAGAACTTTGAAGAACTTCTTTGAGGGAATCGCCTGACTGATGCAGATCCTGATGTTCCTGGCACTGGGACTGCTCGTCTTTCCGTCCAAGGTCGTTCCCATCATTGGGGTCGGACTTTCGATTTCGCTCTTTCTGATGTTTGGGGCGCGGCCCTTGAGTGTCTATCTTTGTCTTTTATTTACAAAAATGAATTGGCGGGAAAAAACATTTGTTTCCTGGGTAGGTTTACGCGGTGCGGTCCCGATTATTCTGGCAACCTTCCCGCTTTTGGCCGGGACGCCGAAAGCCGACGTCATTTTTAACATCGTCTTCTTTATTGTTTTGACCTCCGTCCTCTTTCAGGGAACGACGATCCCTTTGATGGCAAAAATTCTTAACGTCGATGCCCCGCCGCAAAACAAAAAAGTTTATCCCATCGAATTCGAGCATACGGGCGATATCGATGCCAGCCTGGAAGATGTGATCGTGCCCTACAATTCAGCCGTCGTTGGACAACCGATTTTCCAAATCAAACTTGCTCAAGGCTGTCTCGTCGTCCTCATCTCGCGCGACGACAAATTCTTCATTCCCAATGGATTAACCGTACTTACTGGCGGGGATGTGCTGCTGGTCTTAGCCAACAAAGAAGACTTACAAAAACTGCAGGGAATTCTTAGCCGGCAGGACCAATCCTTATAATCATTCTATCGTCGGGAGACTTCCCGATAACGAAAACAATCAATCGTGTGGTCGTTGACCATGCCGACGGCTTGCATGTGCGAATAAAGAACGGTCGGTCCTAAAAACTTAAAACCGCGTTTCTTCAAATCTTTACCCCACGCGACCGCCGTCTCCGTAAACTCCGGATAATCTTCCGGGCTGACAAAACGGTTAGCTTGCGGTTTTCCGCCTACCTTCGACCACATATATTTCGCGAAGGTCCCAAACTCTTTACGCACCGCAAGAAAACTTTGCGCATTAACAACGGCGGCATTAATTTTAAGCCGATTGCGAATGATCCCGGCGTCTTGCATCAAACGCGCCTGATCTTTAGCCGTAAAACGGGCGATCTTGTTGTAATCAAAATCTAAAAATGCTTGACGAAAATTATCACGCTTATAAAGAACAGTCCGCCACGACAATCCGGCTTGAAAAGATTCCAGAATTAAAAACTCAAAGATCTTTGTATCGTCGTGGACCGGGACACCCCATTCCTCGTCGTGATATTTCAAATATAATTCGTCGCCAGCAATCGGCCAACTACAGCGTTTGCGTTCTTTTTTCATTAGCGGTCCTAACGCTCTTCAAAAACCGTTACTACAAATTCCAGGGGAACAAACCCAAAGCTGGCTTGCACTTCGTGATTGATTCCGATCTTGACGCGGCGCGGATCCAAATATTCCCCAAGAATAACGTCATAAACCGCTTTGGCCCGTGCTTGGGCGAGAGCATTAAGGGCGGCTTTATCCGGAAAAGCATCTTCACCAAGGTGGCGTTTGATTTCAGTATTTAGTTCATCATAACGATACACATCTTTGTCTTTAAATGCTTTGGTCAATTTCCACAACTGTCTGATCCCAAAGCGGCGCTGATACAACGCCTGCAAAATCCAGTTCTCATCTTTACTGGTTTCTTTTTTCAAAGCCGCATATTCCTTATTGAATTGTTCGGTCTTAATTTCTTTCCAGTCGCTGGTCAAATCATAACTGCCGTTGATTTCCAACAAAAGCCGCGGACGCTCTTTTATCGCTTTGATCAAAAGCTCCAACTTTATCAATTCTTCAGGGGAGAGATCAGATTTTCCGGGCTTAAAACGCACCGCGCCCAATTCATCGGTACCGCTGTCTGCACCCAACATGGAACCGAGCATCGAAAACGGCTTGGTCACCAATTTGGTGAAAAAATTACGGGCCGTCTGCCACAACAAATGCGTGTATTGAAACTTGGGGTCCGTAAGATCGCCTTCCAGCGGCAAGGAAATATCGATGCGACCTTTCGGGTCTTCCAGTAAAGCAATGGCCAGACCGAACGGCAAATTGAGCGCATCTTTGCTTTCGACTTTTTCGCCAAAATTAAAATGCTGGATCAAAATACGATGCTTAGCGGTGAGCTTGTTGTTGCGGATATGGTAAGTTGTGTTGAAGTCCAGCTTCCCATCCGCAAGTCCGCGACCGGTATATTTTCCGACATAGGGGCTAGTGACAGTCAAAGCATATTGATCAAGCCCAAGATTTAATTCTAATTCCAACGGCTGCTGCAGCGGTTTTAATTGGGCCTGTCCGCTTAAGACGCCCTTTTCGTCCAGATATGTTTTGAAATCGATTTTCATTAAATCATCTGGTCTCGTCGAGAAACCAGTGACCGTCAATTGCAGCTGGCTTAACACTGTTTTGAAAACCGGGCTCACGGCATAATCGTCGAACTGAATACGGCCATTTTTTAAAACAATCTTGTCGATAACAACAAGAGGCATCTTCTGCGAAGGTTTCGTTTGAACAGGCTGAATATTTTGTGCCGACGCCGACGGCGAAAGGAGAGTCAGAATATCGATCTGTCCGTTTTTCTGCATTGACGCATGAACATCAAGACCGTCCAACTCCAACGCTTCGATATGGATCATTTTTTTAAATAAATCTTTGAAACTAAGATCGATAATAAACTTATCGAATGTGACGACGACCTGGTTGTCTTTGTTCTTCAGGTCAAATCCAACGAGGTGCAAACTTAAAAAAATCGGATTAAAATAAACGCCACGTATACCGACGGGGGTCTTGAGGATTTTGGAACCTTGAGTTTTGATCAGAATCGGAGAAAAAAGCGGGATCAAAGCCAAAGCCATGAATAAATAGAGAATAAACAGTCCGAGGACGATCTTGGCAACGACTCTGAATATTTTTTTGAGCAACATAGGGATGTATTTTAACGGTTTCTTTTTATAACGTCCAAAGCTTTTAACGCGCTGTTTTCTTTGTCCTTAATCTCAAGCATAATATCAAAATCCAAAAATTTTGTCGTTGTGATGAATTCTTCAAAAATAGCGACCGCAATGGTATCCGCGTGCTTCCCCTTGACCGCTCCGGTCTGCTGAGAGGAAAAATCCGTCATCATAACGCCATCTTTTCGGGCCCATGTTCTGGCTGCCGCTTTGATTGCGTCAGCGAGCGGCTCACCGTGATTCAAACATTGGTGATGAAAATTATCAAAAATAAGCGGAATTCCGACCATTTCATAGATTTTCAAACAATCAAGAAGCGCAAAACATTTATCGTCATTTTCAATCACCAAGCGTCGTCGGACGAAATCCGGCAATTTACGATAATTTTCAACAAAAGATGCCATCGCCTTTTCCCGATCGCCATAAACTCCCCCAACGTGAATCTGCACCTTGGCGGTCTCTTCTAGCCCGAGGGTATCTAATAACTGCGCATGCCACACCAGATCCTTGATCCCGGCCTCAACAACCTGCGAGCGCGGCGAATTAATCAGAACAAATTGATCAGGGTGCATAGAGATCCGCATCTTGTGTTTACGAATAAACGCGCCGATATCCGCTAGCTTTAACCGAAAATGTTTTTGCCAATCGACATTCAAAACGTCATGAGAAGCAAACGGAAAGATTTCTGAACTGATCCGGAAAAACATCAGATCATGTTCGGCATTAAATTCAAGAATACGCTGGAGACAGTTGAGATTATTTTCCGCAGTTTCGATAAAGCGTTGATCCGTGTACGAAGCTAAACGGAAAGTTTTATTGGCCTGACAGCCGAGGGAATAATTTAGGCAGGCATAACCGATCTTCATCTTAAGACTTTTCTGCGATACCGGAGATCTTTTTGATCATTCCACCAAAAACGTATTCGTGTAACGGAACCAAAATATACCAATAAGCAATGCCCGCCAAACCGTGCGGGGCAAAACTGGCGTGCTGAGTCAAGGTGCACGTCTTGGCATCGATGGACTTGATGCGAAAATCAAGGGTCGCGGATCCCGGTAATTTCATTTCCGCCGCCAAGGACAAATGGTCATTCTCTTTGACGCTTCTGACACGCCAAAAATCTAAAGCGTCACCGACGGCAATCCGTTTTGCATCCCGCCGCCCGCGCCGCAAACCCACACCGCCTACAACACGGTCAATAAACCCGCGCAGAACCCACAACCATGTGCCATGATACCAGCCCTGTTCTCCGCCGATGCGTGCGACCACATTCCAGACTTTTTCCGCTGGAGCATGAACGGTCACGGTGCGTTTATCCTGCAAAATCGTCCCCCCCGCCCATTGGGGGTCTCCGGGCTGCACGTGGCTATACTGTGGGATAACGCCGGCGTCGACCCATGAGGTTTCAACATAATTAAATTTTATCCGCATCAAGGCCCGCCGTATCGCTTCACGGCAATCCAAAAGATCCTGTTTAATGATCCCTTCAATACGATGGTCTTTACAAATCACAGGATTGCGCAAACCCTCTGCCAAAGGCTGAGCGATATAACTGGGGACGGGAGTGACCAAATGAATCCAAAGCGAACTGAGGCGCGGCGTTAAAACCGGAACCGGGATAATTAAACGTTTACGCAAACCCGCTTCTTCGGCATAAATACGCATCAATTTTAAATAGGAAACGACTTCTTTGCCGCCGATATCAAATGTTTGCCCGATCGTCGCGTCCTTCTCAAGGCAACCATAAAGATACTCGATAACATTTCTGATCGCAATCGGTTGATTAGGCGTGTTGACCCAGCGCGGGGTAATCATAATCGGCAAACGATCGACTAGGTAACGCAATATCTCAAACGATGCGCTTCCCGAACCGATAATCATCGCCGCGCGCAGGACGGTGACAGGAACAACGCCGGATTTCAAAATTACGGAGACTTCCTGCCGCGACTGGAGATGCTTGCTTAACTTAGAATCCGCTTCGCCCAGGCCTCCTAAATAAATGATTCGCTTCACGCCGCATTCTCGGGCAATAGCGATCATATTGTTCGCTGCGTTGCGGTCCGCCTCTTCAAAATCTGCGCTTTGCGGATTCATCGAATGCACCAAATAATACGCCACCTCAATACCGGTTAATACGGCGCGCAAAGATTCGCGGTCGTGAATGTCCACTTCAACGATTTCGACATTTTTATGCCCAGCCCAAAAACGGCTTTTGAGTTTTAAAAGTGACCGGCCCGTTGCCCGTACCGAATAGCCTCCGGATAAAAGACGGGGCAAAAGCCGCCCGCCAACATAACCGGTCGCGCCGAGAACAAGAATTTTTTGGTTTTTAGAATTCATATATTCTTAACAATGCATTGCGAGGAGCTCCCCAAGGGAGCGACGCGGCAATCGCACAGGAGATTGCTTCGGCCTATCGGCCGTAGAGAATTTCGAGGGTTTGCCGGCGAAATTCGAAAATCTGGTTCAATTGCTTTTCAACAATCACAGAATTGATCCACGGCAACTGGTTTTGGAAAGGAACACGATAGGTGACGGTGTCGACCATTTCCGTCGCGCCGAAAACTTCTTTAAACTGATGCAGATGGTGCCAATAGCTGTACGGCCCCTTGATCTGCGTGTCGACAAACTTGTAGGGGGCTTCGACATCGCTGATTTCCGAGACCCATTTCAAAGGAATGCCGAACAAAGGCTTAACAGTGTAGGTGATCCTCAGGCCATCATAAATTTTATCGGGAACTTCCGTCAGGATTTTAAAACCAAGCGCTGGCGGAGTAATCCGGGGAAGATTGCGGGGGTTGGAGAAAAAAATCCACGCGTCTTTCACCGGGATCGGCAAAACCTGTGTACGGGTGAATTTATAGTCCTTCATCTTAGGCCTCCGAGGGATCGGTTTCTTTCGATGCTTCTAAATATTCCCAACGCTGGTAAACCGTCATCAATTCTTCTTCCACGGCTTCGACGCGGGCTTGGGTATCCGCGACTTCTTTAGGGCCTTTTTGATAAAACGCGATATCAGCCAAAAGCGCGTAAAGCTTTTCTTGTTCCGCTTCCAGCTGCTGGATTTGGGCGGGTAAAAGTTCTAACTCTTGCTGCTCTTTATAAGACAGCTTGCGGGTCTTGATCGGGGCTTCGTCCGACTGAGAAACTTTTTCACCTTTGGACTTGGCGGCCGCGAGTTTTCCCTTCGCGGCTTTTTGCGCGAGCCAATCGTCATAACCACCGGTGTATTCATTGACTTCACCGGTCCCGTCGAGAACGATCGTCGAGGTCACAACATTGTTTAAAAACGACCGGTCGTGGCTGACCAAAATCAAAGTCCCGGAATATTCCATGAGCAACTCTTCCAACAATTCCTGAGTTTCAATATCAAGATCATTGGTCGGTTCGTCCATGACCAAAAAATTAAATGGAGTGGTAAAAAGGCGTGCGAGAAAAATCCGGTTACGCTCCCCACCGGAAAGGACCTTGACCGGCGTGCGGGCGCGGTCCGGGGTAAATAAGAAATCCTGCAAATAACCGATGACATGGCGTGGCTTGCCGTTGATCTCGATGGTATCGCCGCCCTTGGTGATGTTTTCAATAACGGTTTTTTCATTATCGAGTTGTTCACGCAATTGATCGTAATACGCAATCTCCAGATTGGTCCCCAAGCGCACTTTACCTTTGGTCGGCTCGAGACGGCCTAATAACAAACGCAGCAACGTGGTCTTTCCCGAACCGTTAGCACCGATGACCCCGATTTTGTCGCCGCGCATGATCTGGGTGGAGAAATCACGAATAATTGTTTTCTCGCCATAACTGAAACCCACATTGGCGGCTTTTATGACGAGATGTCCGGAAACGTCGGCTTCCTGGGCTTGCATGCGCGCTTTACCAATCTGCTGGCGCTGGGCCATTTTTTCTTCGCGCATTCTTTCTAACGCTTTGACGCGGCCTTCATTGCGGACGCGACGGGCTTTGACCCCTTTACGGATCCAAACTTCTTCCACGGCGAGTCTTTTATCAAAAATCTCGCGCTGAACAGCTTCATTCTCGAGAGCCAATTGTTTGCGCTGTAAAAAAGTTTGATAATCGCATTCCCAGCTAAACAATTTGCCGCGATCAAGTTCGATAATACGGGTCGCCAAATGGCTCATAAACATACGATCGTGAGTGACGAAAAATACAGTGCCGGGATAAGTTTTGAGGAAACCTTCGAGCCAAACGATGGTGTCAATGTCCAAATGGTTGGTCGGTTCGTCGAGAAGAAGAATTTCGGGTTTGATGACCAGGGCTTTGGCCAACAAGGCGCGGCGTTTTTGTCCGCCGGACAATGTTTCAAAGTCCGCTTCGCCGTCCAAATGCATTTGCGTCAAAACATTTTCAACTTCCGAGTTCAAGTCCCAGCCGTTGATCTTATCAAGCTCAGCTTGCACACGATCCAATTCCGTCATAATCTCGTCGGAATGGTCAGTGTGCATCCGATGTGTGATGTGGTGATAATCGCTCAGCACTTTGGCACGTTCGCCTAAGCCGGCGAAAACAATGTCAAAAACCGTGCCCTTAATATCGCCGGGGACTTCCTGGGGAAGATGCGTAACCTTTACCCCTTTTTGATAAATGATCTCGCCGTCGTCGATCTCGACACCGCCAGCCATAACTTTCATCAATGTGGTTTTGCCAGTCCCGTTGCGGCCAAGTAAAGCGACGCGTTCGCCGGCTTCCAATTGTAAACTCAATTTTTCGAAAATCAAAGGCCCGCCGAAAGCGAGGCTGATTTCCTGAAGACTAATAAGTGCCATAGGGAGAATACTTTACACTAAGACACTGTTTTTTACCACTAGATAAAAATGGTCTGTGGTAATATACACTTATGTCCCTTGAACAATATGAAGAATTTAAATGCCCGCATTGCGGAGAAAATAATACTTTGCCGCTGGATATTACCGGGGGATCACAGCAGGAATTTGTTGTGGATTGTGAAGTGTGCTGCGCACCGATCGTAATCCGTATCAAAATGCGCGCAGGAGAAGTCAGTTCCATCGACATCAGCCGCGAAAACGAATAATTTATTTGATCCTTTAAAGACTAACTATACGTCTTCGATACTCTGAGCAGTCTGCTTCATTTCTTCTCCTTCAAAAGCCCGCAAAATCTTCTCTAAAAGATTCAAAAAGCCTTTCGATTTATCATGATAATCGAAAGCTTCCGGGATCATTTCTTTTTGCTGCTCAATCGGGTAAACGCTAATAACAATGACCTTGATATTCATGTCGTATTTGCGGATGACTTCATAAAGCTTTTCCCCGCCTCTTCCCTGCATACGGATATCCATGAGGATCAGATCAATTTTCTTTGTAATCATAAGCTGAGCTGCGTCCCACGCATTACCCGCTTCGAGAATAGTAAAAAGGCTGCGGCAAGCCGCCATCAGAGTCTTGCGATAAATATCTCTAATAGGTTTTTCGTCATCAACAATAAGAATGTTCTTCATAAATCCTCCTGGCCGCTAAGAATGGTTGCTGTTTTCAGCGATAACTACCTAAAGAATAGCGAATGGCAAATTAACAGAAGATTAAATTAGAATTAATTATATTTTAACCTTCTCTTAACTTGACCTTTATTAAAGTAGCTTCTAAGGATAACAACTTAAAGTTCAAGAACTTTCTTAAAGGAGTAAACCACTATGCGACATCTCACCGCAGTTTGGTCTTCATATCAAAGCACGCTCGACAATAAGCACTTAGCCCTTTTTCTCGATTTCGACGGCACTTTAGCGCCAATTGCCCCAATGCCGAAAGATGCGGCCTTAGAGCACCGAAATAAAACGCTATTACGAAAGCTGGCTTACAGCAAAAATTGCAAATTAACGATTATCAGCGGCCGCAGCTTGGAAGATCTTAAAGCGATGATCGATATTAAAAAGATTGTCTATGTCGGCAATCACGGCCTTGAGATGGAATGGGAAAATATCAATTTCGAAAATTTTATTCCTCAGGGCGCACAAGAGGCCATTGGCAAGATCTCCTTCGCTTTAATGAACCAACTTTCGCATATCGAAGGCGTCATAATCGAAGACAAAAAATTAACCTTAAGCATGCATTACCGGCTAGTCGACCAGAAAGACGTGGCGCAGGTAAAAGAAATCTTTTTCGAAGTTTGCCGCCCTTATCTCATGGATGATCAGATCGAAATTTGCTTAGGCAAAAAAGTTCTGGAAGTCCTTCCTTATGCGGCCGGGAACAAAAGACAGAGTATGCTTTGGCTTTTAAAAAAATATGCAGACCAGGAAGGCCATGAACTCTTTCCGATTTTTGTCGGCGACGACAAGACCGACGAAACCGCCTTCGCGCAATTTAAAGACACGGGGTTAACGGTTATCGTTGGACAACAGCCTTCAAATGCCCAATACTACTTAAACGACACTAAAGAAGTCACCTGGCTCTTACAGGAACTTCTCAAACTATCCCGCGGCGAAGTTCCAGTAGCTTATTAAAAGAAAGAACCTTCATTAAAAATTATATGTACGGCCTTATTGGGAATTGTACCAGCGCCGCCCTGGTCAACTCCGCCTGCAGTATTGATTGGTTGTGCTTACCTTTCTTGATTCGCCTTCTTTATTCGGACGCATCGTCGATGCAGAAAAAGGCGGCCACTTTAAAATTTCCGGCGTCGATACCATCAGCACAGCCAAAGTTACGCTTATCACACGGCGATTTTGAAAACGACCTTTGAAACCAAAGACGGGATCTTCCAAGTCAGCGACTACATGCCGCGTTTTACAACCAGCCTCGGAGAAATGTATTGTCCGTCGGAGATTCAGCGAGACATCCACGTCATTTCCGGTTCTCCCAAAGTTGTTATTTAACTTAATCCGCTTCCGAACTATGCGTTGAGCAAACCAAACTTCACCTTTCATAATGATTACTTAAAAATAACGTCGGAAAAAGGCCAATACATTAGTTTTTATCTCTACAGCAACCTCGACTAAAAAAAATAGTTTCTGGAAAACCGATCGAGCTCAAAGAATCCCCGTATATACTGTTGTCGTATCACGAAAAACTAGAGCCGATCAATCTTTATAAAATCTATGTCGAATATGAAAAAACCAAAAGCTATTGACTGGGCTGGTCATTTCGTACCAAATTACCCGCACGTTACAAAGATCTCGTGCTCCGCTCGACAATTACCCTAAAACTTCTCACCTACGAACGCACCGGCGCGGTCATTGCCGCTCCGACGACCTCCCTACCGGAAATCATCGGCAAAAACCGTAATTGGGACTATCGCTTCTGCTGGGTCCGTGACGCATCCATGATCATCGATCTTTATGCGCGGCTGGGACATTTGCGCTTGGGCGAACGTTTCTTAGGTTTCATTCTCAACCGCATGCTTTTGAAGAACGAAAAAATTTGCGTTATGTACGGCATTAATGGCGATGGATCGCGCCGGAAAAATCGGCAAGTTTATTGGAAAGACCGAATATTCACAAAGGTGTTTTGAATTGGCCGCTAAAATTAAAGAAGATATTTTGACCAAAGGCTGGTGCGAAAAAAAACAAGCTTTTACCATGGCGTATGGCATCGAAAATATGGATGCCGCGAATTTGCTCATGCTCCATTACGGATTTCTTAAGCCCGACGATCCGCGCATGATCAGCACGGTGCGCCAGAGAACGCTTTTATCGTTTGCACCTTTTGGATGGTCAACTCACTGTATTTGATCGGGGAAGAAGCCAAAGCGCGCGAAATGTTTGAAAATCTAATCAGCTGTGCCAATCCGCACGGCCTGTTTTCAAAAGACATCAAGATCGCCACCCGGCGGTTAACAGGTAATTTTCCGCAGGGCTATTTTCATCTGGCTTTTGTGCAGACAGTCCTCTTACTTGAGACGGCTTACAATTGGAGCGATGCCTTCAAGGACCGTACGGAGCGATAATTTTTATTGGATGGCTACGGTTTTAATATTGACAAACTCTTGGATCCCGAAGTTCGATAATTCGCGGCCGTAACCGCTTTGTTTGACGCCGCCAAACGGCAGCCGTGGATCAGATTTGACCATATCATTGACAAAGCAGCATCCCGCTTCCAACTCCAAAGTCGCAATTTCCTCACCACGTTTCACATCCTGCGTAAAGACCGCCGCGCCCAAGCCAAAAATCGTGTCATTCGCGATGGCGATGGCTTCTTTTTCGCTGGTAGCAGAAATAATGCTGGCGACCGGTCCAAAAAATTCTTCCTCGTAAGCCGGCATTCCTTTTTTGACATCGGTTAAAACGGTGGGCGGATAAAATGCCCCATCTCCGTCGGGGATCTGGCCACCGAGCAAAAGGCGTGCCCCCTGCTGGATACTTTTGCGCACTTGTTCATGGAGACTGTCGCGCAAATCGTGGCGCGCCATCGGGCCTAAGGTCGTCTCTTGTTTTAAAGGGGTGTCCATGATCGCGGCGCGCATTTTGTCCACAAAGCGTTCTTCAAATTCTTTAAGACGTTTTCCAACCACAATGAAACGTTTTGCGGAAACACAGCTCTGCCCGCCGTTGACTAAACGGGAAGCCACGCACATGCTCACGGCCTGGTCCAGGTCCGCATCTTCCAAAATAATATACGCGTCACTGCCGCCTAATTCCAAGACAGTTTTCTTGATCACGGCCCCGGCTTGCGCGGCTATGGCCTGCCCGGCCGGCTTACTGCCCGTCAGCGTCACCGCTTTAATCAAGGGGTGTTCAATCAACGCTTTGACTCCCGCGCTGGGAAGCAAAAATGTTTTTAAAATTCCATCGGGGAAGTCGGCTTCTTTGAAAACTTCTTCAATAGCTAAAGCGCAGCCGCACACGTTGGACGCATGTTTCAAAATCATAGCATTACCAGCCATTAACGTCGGGGCAGCACAGCGAAGGGCTTGCCAGAAAGGAAAATTCCACGGCATGACCGCAAGAATAATTCCCAGTGGCTGGAAGGTCACAAAACTTTTACTGGCTTGCGTCTTGACTGACTGCGGAGCAAGAAAGTTCTTAGCTTCGTCGGCATAGAATTCGCAGGTCACCGCGCACTTCTCGATCTCGGCCTCACCCTGGGCTACCGGTTTACCCATTTCCATGGCCATCAAAACAGCATAACGTTTTTTATGCTTACGCAAAACAGCCGCCGCGGCCTTCATTCTCTCGCCGCGCTGTTCAAAAGTCAGCGTCCGCCAGTGTTCAAACGCCGCTTGTGTTTGCTTTAAGCCGCTTTCAATCGACGCGCTGGAAATATCTTCGTAAAAAGCGATCTTTTTACCAGTGGTCGGATCAATCGTTTGCATTCTTAGCCTTTGTTTTTTTCTGCATCGCTTTTAATTTACGGATTAATTCACCATTGACTTGCGTGGCGATCGGGATCTCGAAAACACACAATTCTCTTTTTTCTAACGACTTAGTCAATTGCTTTCTTAGTTCCTTCAAACTGGTCGGACGATAGCCTTTGATGCCGAAACTTTCCGCGTATTTCTTAAAATCCGGATTGGTCAACGTAGTACCCGTCGAGCGTCCCTGTCTCATTTGCTGTTTCCAGCTGATTAAGCCGTAATCATTATCGTTGAAAATAATGACCACAAAGCCAAGCCCCAAACGTTTGGCCGTTTCCAATTCCTGCGAATTCATCATGAACCCGCCGTCTCCCATGGCGGCCACGATACGGCGTTTCGGCGAGTGCAAAGCCGCGGCCAACGCACCCGGCAAGGCAATCCCCATACTAGCCAAACCGTTAGAAATAATGACGCCATTCGGACAGCAGGCGGAGAAATTACGCGCGATCCACAACTTATGGCTCCCAACGTCGCTAATCAAAAGGTCGTCACCGCTCATAATCGATTGCAAAATATTAAGAACACCGGGAATCGTAAACGGTTTTCCCGGTTTCAAGGCATAGCTCATAATATCTTTATGGATTCTGGCGCGGACCCCTTTATACCAGCTCGTATCAAATTTATTTTCTTCGCTGCCCAAAAGATTATTGAGTTCGCGCAAGGTCGCATGAACGTCGGCCACAATTTCCACCGTCGGCTGATAGTTGCTGTAAACTTCCGCCGGTGTGAAATCGATGTGAATAATTTTCTTCGGTTTGCCTTTGTTCCACGCATCCGGAGAATATTCGGCAATGTCGTATCCGACGGTGATGATCAAATCCGCCATATCGACGGCATCCATGACAATGTCGCGAAAGTTAAAACCGATACTAAATAAGGATTGTGGACTGGTGTCGGCAATCGCGCCTTGTCCCATAAAGGTATGCACGACCGGAATCTGATGTTTACGCACCAACTCATTGAGCTCTTCCGACGCTAATTTACGCACCGCGCCGTTACCGGCGATGATGAGCGGGTATTGCGCTTTCTTAAGCAATGTGACAGCATCACGCAAAGCCATGTTGTCCGGATCGGGACGGCGGACGCGGACGACCTTGATCGGCTGCGCTTTAGTTTTCATTGCGGCAATGTCTTCAGAAAATTCAATGTGGGTGGCACCCGGCTTTTCACTCTCGGCAATTTTAAAAGCTTTGCGGACAATTTCTGGAATAACATCCGGACCGGAAATCGCAGTGTTCCATTTGGTGATCGGACGAAATAATTCGACGAGATTAATGTATTGGTGGCTTTCTTTATGCAGCCGGCGAATATCGGCCTGCGCAGAAATCGCAACGACCGGACTTTTATCGGAATTCGCGTCGGCCACACCAGTGACTAAATTGGTAGCACCCGGTCCCAACGTCGACAAACAAACACCGGCCTGACCACTGACGCGTCCCCACACGTCGGCCATAAAAGCCGCGCCCTGTTCGTGACGGGTCGGAATAAATTTAATTGTAGATTTCTCCAGCGAGAACAAAATGTCTTCCGCTTCCTCTCCGGGAACGCCGAAAACATATTTAACACCTTCATTTTCCAGACATTTAACAAAAAGATCTGAAGCTTTCATAAAAATAATTCCTTTATTTAAGAATATTTACTGTTTCAAAAAAAGATCGACCACCAGCGGCAAGTGATCAGAACTGACTTTTTCCAAAGCGGTACGGGCCACTTTGATCGATTTGACTTCAAACTCGGGAGTTATAAACGCGTAATCAATCCGACGGAAAGGATGGGCCGCATAAAAGGTTTGATTGGGATCTTTTCCTTTGTTGTTATGCTCCTGACTGTCGCGCAGCCGGTTGCATATGGTCTTGTACCCGGGCGTGCCGGGCGACATATTAAAGTCCCCGCACAAAATAACCGGACCCTTGCAATCGGGATGACTGATCCAGTCTGGCCCTAAAATGGCTTTGCATTGCAAAACTTGCACCGGTCCCAGCAAGCTCAAGTGCGTATTAAAAACATTGATCTTCGTTCCCAGGTAATCGATCATGACCCAAATTACGCCTCGCGGTTCAAAGACTTTTTTGTTGGAGAAATTCGGTAAAATTTCCTGCTTAATCAACGCCATCGGATACCGGCTGATGATCGCACGGCCATACTGTTCGTCTTTTCCGTGTAAGGTCGAATGAAACTGAAAAAACATTCCTAACCGCCGGGCAATTCTCTCGGCTTGTGCCACACCGGAAGACCGCTTGCGAAAGGCATCCAACTCCTGCAAAGAGATCACATCCGGATTGTAACGGCTGATGACGCGAGCGATACGGTCCGTCGAGATTCTCCCATCCATTCCCCGACAGCCATGGACATTGTAACTCATGACTCGTAAAGGCTTGACCGTTGGCGTCGCCGATGACAACGGCACAGCATAGGGCTGACGAAAGAAAATCTTCTGCGTCATAAAGTTTTGCGCAGCTTTACGTAAATCTTCCGGGCGGATAAAATTCTTACCCGTGGGTTCAATATAAACGTCTAGCGGTAAAAGGGCGAAGGCTTTAGTCTCTTCCGTCCCCGCACCGGCATGCGCTCCAGATTCCAACGGAAAGGTGATAGCATCGGCACCTTTACACCATCCGAAAATAATAAAATCCCCGGCATTATCATGATTACAAAGCCGCATGATATCGTCCTTCATTTCTTCAATAAACGGATGTTCGGCCCCGAACACTTGCGCAAGGTCCGTCGGCAACACAAATTGACCGGCCCCGGTAAAAGCCAAAAACTGATTATTTGCATCGCGGATAATAGTCAAAGGAATTCCGAGCTCATCGACCAATCTTTTCGCAAAGAAAAGTTTTTCAATCGGATTCAACGGTCGTTTCACATAGATATGGCCCAGCGGTCCCATCGCCGTGACAACAACATCAGCAGGTGCGGCGTTGGTCAAAGGAGCATCTTGAACCGCCGCTTTCTTTTTCGCCGCTAAACGCGCCTCATGCGAGGCCACCGCCATATCTTTTTCACTTCCGACGTGGGTCGTGACCGCTTGCGTATTAAAAGCTTTCTTGACCGCATCTTCCAGCGTTGTTCCATACTTCAAGATATACGGCGTCGTTTTTTCCTGACCATGATCGCTATAAACCCATAAATCGTATTCTCGGTTTGGTGATCGCGAAATCATCTGATGAATACGTTTAATAACATCGTCGATCCCCTGCAAAGACCAGTGCGCAAAACGCGACGACGGGCCGCGACAATGCGACTGTTCGTCGTAACCTAATAAATTCAGATGAATAATCGGCAAACCTCTGATCAAATCAATATAGACGCCGGCCGCGACAAATTCCCGCAGCAGAACACAAACTAAAACACGCAGATAAATAAATTCCATTTCTTTGAGCAAAACTTTTCCATGGAGAACCCCACGGATGGATTCAACGACAGCAAGAATCAGTTCGACAACTAACAGGCAGGCGGTTCTAATAAAAATATCAATATAAAGGATAAATAAAAACGGTAGGACCAGCGGATTTACGGCGTGGAGGATCCCACTCCAGCCCATTTTGGCAAAACAAAAATGGGCTTCGCTGGTGCCGCCGGTAAAAATATTGGAATAAGAACTTCCACCCGTGAGCAAACCTTCGCCTTGGGTCTTTAATTGTTCTTCCAGAGCCGCAACGTAATGGGTGTCGAACATTTTAACGGCATGCCCGCTTTTACGATCGACAAAATTAAAGGCCGGGACGCAGGTTTTAACTCCATAAAACAATTCGCCCTGGACCGACGGAGTATTAGTAGGAAGACCGGAGTAAAAAGGATGGAGGGCGTAACGTTCTTTTTGCAAAAGAGAATTCAAAAAAGGCATGTGCCCTTTTTGCAAGGCCCGCTGCAACTGGTTGAGTGATAACCCGTCGATCTGGACCATGACGATGCCGGCTTGATCAGCCGGTTTCTTTAATTTTGAAAGCCCAAGCAGACGTATCGCCCATTGACTGCGGCTAAATAGAAATCCAAAATCCCTGATAAAGACTTTAACATCGGCGATCATAATTAACTGCGTTTAGCAAATTCGGTCCTTTTTTCTGCGCTTAAATTCTCATTATTTTCATCATCGCCAGACAATTCTTTTATTATCTTATCAGCATTAAATATTTTAAGCCATTTGTCTTCTGAAAAAAAATAAGTAAAGACTCCTGCGGCAGCGAGAATGTATATCGCAGCGCAACCGAAAGTGATGCCCATCTTGATTTCCATACTCCACGGAGCATAAAAGATGACACCCAAATGAAAAAGGACAATGCCACAGAATAATAAGACCAGCAACACTCCTGCACCAACAAGACTGATAAAGAGCGCCCTTAACGTTTTGATGGTCTGCAAGTATCCCATCGCAATTTTTAATTTTGTCAAATCCATCGAAACTCCAGCATAAGGATTTAATCTTTTAATCCAGTTCGAAGCGAACATCAATAAACCTGTCATAAGTAATTTTTTCATAATTTCACCTTTGCTTTTGCTGGATGGCTATGATGTCCGATAACAACCCCCAGAACGAAACACCCGATAGCCACTTTTCCTAACATCGACCACGGGTCTTTTTTTAATTTTGAATCAAATTGATCCACTACGACGCGAAAGCTTTTTTGCGACGCCTTGAAGATACTTTCCATCTGCTTTAACGGCAGGGCGGCAGAACCAAATAACGCGCTCGTCGCATTTGCGGCCTGTTTCGCGTTCTGTGACTTTTCTTTTTTACTCCGGTGCACATCTTCCAAACGGTTAAGAGCCCGATTGATTGCGGATTCTTCTCTATTATCATTATTTATATTCTTACGAAAATCCATAAGGTCCCTCCTTGTGCATTCTTCCCTCCCTAGAACCCGTCACTCAACGAGCCCCAGGGAAAGAAAAAACGCCGATTAATTTCTTTTGCTGAGTCCGAGTATGAAACCCAGAACGACACAGCCTAAAGCAACGCCGCCGACAATCGGCCACGGATTTTCGTGAAGTCTCTTATCGACATCAGCGATGGCTTTTTGGATTTGTTCCTGACCTTGTTTGACTTTTTTGTCAATGTCAGCAACAACGCTCTTGACGCGTTCTTCACCCTCTTTGATCGTATTCTGTAAATCGTTTTCTTTGTATGTATTTTGCATGTGCTACTCCTTTTTTAATGTTACGGTTGATGGATGAATTTACGCCTCTTTGAAAGTTCCCGACGGTTCTACGGGTGGTGGAGCCGTATTAACGTCACTGCTAGCCGATGTTCCCAAAGCCGGAGACATCATGGCTCCCGCAGCATTGGTTAGATTCTTAACGAGTTCCCACTGGGTTTGGATCATACGCGTGGTCTTGCTCCAGGTACTGTCATCAACTTCTTTACGAAAGAATCCTTCCACGACAAGATTCACATAAACCTTCATAGCGCGTTGGGTGCATTTGTCCGTTGAGAATTCTCCCGCAGTGTCTTTGCAGGCTTTTTTAATCTTGATCACATTCGTCTTGGGTTGTGCGGCCAGCCATTCAAGGGCGGCGACATAATCCTCAATACTCTCACGAGCTAATAAACGGCCATTGATTCCATCGACAACGACTTCGCGGACACCGGGAGCGTCCACGGCCACGACCGGAATAGCGGCCGCCATCGCTTCGGTGATAACGAGCCCTTGTGTTTCGCTTTGTGAAGCAAAAACAAAAACATCCATGGCCTGATACGTATCAACAAGGTCCTGACCTTTGACCACGCCGGCCAAATGGAGACGATCGGCGACACCTTCTTTTGTCATGATCTCTTTAAGCGCATCCTCCGAAGGACCTTTTCCGCCGATTAGAAAATGGGCACGTTTTTCTTTTTTCATAAATTCGGCAACTGCGCGAGTCACGAATTCAAGATTCTTTTCCGCAGCTAAACGGCCGATATGCCCAACCACAAACGCATCGGCAGGAATGTTATGTTTTTTGCGTGCAGCCTGCCCGTCGCCCTTAGCAAACATTTCCAGATTAATTCCCGTCGGGACAACACTGACCGGAGTCTTAACGCCACGTTCTTTTATCAAACGCATAACACTTTCGCTCGGTGCAAAAACGTGATCGGCCAAATTGGCATAACCGGTAGAAAGTTCAACGACGAACCGTTTTAACGCCTCATCATTACCAGGCACATAATGAACATTTTCTTCATATAACGTGTGATGGGTAAAAACCAGCGGCACGTTATACTTGGTCGCCATCCGCAAAGCCGTATCTCCAACTAAAAACGGATGATGGGTATGGATCAAATGTGGTTTAAAATCCCCAAGCGCTTCAATGAGCGGGCCGGGAATCGGCAATTGAATTGAAAAGTCAGAACCGTTAAAGTTCTGGATCGCCGGAATACGAATCACATCCGCTTCCGGTTTCATGTCAGGGAATTCTGGGGCCACGATTTTGACGTTATGTCCCAACTTTCGGTATTCATTCGAAAAACCTTCAATCGAACGTTCCAGTCCACCTAAAATCGGTTTATACGTATTGGTCATCATTAAAATATTCATGACTGCTCCTATGCGGCAATGTCAGCCGTTTTGAAAATCTCTGTATCTTTGAGTCGTTCGTCTTTTTTAATTTCGATAAAGTTTTCATTTTCTTGGGCGGTTCTCTTAAGATAACCGGGCAGATGGACCTCGACGTGTGGTGCCGCGCCGTACCATTGCGCATCCCACGACACTTTGATCTTTTCCTGGCAGGTAATCGTGACCGCCACTTTTCCGAAGGTCGTGTACGTGTATCCAAAATAAACCGGTTTATTTTCTAAGAGCCATCCTTCCGGAACACCGGAGCAGAGTATGAGCGTTTTAGTACTTTCCTCTTCGCGGACAAACATATTGCGGATCATCAAAATCCATTCCGCGGAAGCCCAGATATGCTGACCGTCGCCCATACATCCACCCAATGTTTGCGGATGGATCGCTTCTGGCCATTGTCCCGTCGGGCTGGCCAGTTTAGCAACAGCGTTAACGATCTTAAAGAATTCCGGATTACCGGCGCGCAATAAAACCTGCGCGACATGAAGAGTCAAATAGGCATTTAACCCGGAGTGGCTAATCTCATGATAAAACGCGCCGTGCAAGAAACATTTTTTATGCAGGTATTTGACTGTCGCCAAAATTCTCTTGTCATCCCCTGGCCAAATTTGCAGCGGATAACTGCCGACGATCGAACCGATCGCGCCAGCGTCCATTCTGCGGTACGGCGAAGCGGGAATCGCGTCATCTTGCGTACGAGTCTTGACCATTTCCAAACTCTCCTCAATAGACTTGAGTAAGTCGGCGGCTTGCGCTTTAAGTTTTGCCGAAAGATCGACATCGTAAGTTTTGAGCGCTTCCGATGCGGCTTCTAAACCAGCCACACCCCAAAAATCATCCCAATAGTAATAATCGTTGGGGCCAAAATGTTCCGCGCTGAAACCAGCCGGTAAAAGTCCGTTATGCGGACCTTTATGTTTCGGAAAAATGCGTTTCTTGTTAATCCATTTTGCTCCGCGCGTCAGGCTGATAAACCATTCCGGTTTGGCCGTCTTATTCGTCAAAGCGCAATAACGCTGCATGCTCCACAGCGCCTGACCGTTAGAATCCCATTCACCATCTTGCGAACGAAAATATCCCGACGGCATCTGCCGTTCCGGGAAAAGATCTAAAATTCTTTCCACATTCTTCAAAATGCCGACCGTCATCATCGAATAAAGAATGAACGCAGCATCGCGGAACCAAAATCTCTTATATGTAAACGGACCGGGGAAAATATCGCCCGGAGAATGCAAAACCAATGCCCGCAAATTGACTTCATAAAGGTATTGAAAAAGTTTGTCCGGAATACGTAACTGGCATTGATCATCCAAGTTTTCCGGCCAACTAGTAATTGTTTTGACCGGGTGTTTAGAGAGCGGGATACTGACGGTGATCTCTTTATTATCATGCGGTTCGATTTCATAAACCGCCGCCACCGCCGCCATTCCCACCGGGCAGGCAATTTGATGTTCATCCTTAGGTTCAGAAACCGCCGAAAGAAGAATTTGCTGAGAAAGATCACCCTGATGATAATTGGAGTAAATATAGCGCGACGGCTTATGAGATAGGTGCACATCATTTTTCCCATTGACTCTCCAACCCTCATCATCGGCAAGACGCTTAATATCGTCGATAAAACTGACGCCTTCCGGATTATACGGACGCAAGCAAACCACGAGCCAGGCTTTATACGGGGCTTTCGCTTTAAAGACCGTTTTGCAGGTCGGTATGCCTTCTGCCATTTCAACTTCGGCGTGCGAAGTTAAAGTCACATTGGCATCGTCAGATTTGCTCGTTGTAACAATCCGAAAATTCGCACCATATTCTACTTCCTGACGGACATTCTCTGCCTGGGAAGGAAAAAACGAAGTTTGGTCGGGCGCCATAATCCAGCCGTCCACAGACCAACTATCCCAAAAAGGCGTCACCAATCCTCGCGGATCAACCAATGGATATTCCGGAAAATCCGGAAGACCGATGGCCGTCCAGTTACGGTTAGTCATATTGATATGACTGATACTAAAGGCACGAGGGATAAAGGCTTTGTCTCTAGGATTGAATTGATGATTGACCCAATGGGGCCAAATCCAATCTAGATTATGCTGGATGGCTTGACTGTTAATCAATCCGCGAGCTTGCAGGATAGATCCGGAACGCAACAATTCCGTCGGGACCCAGACTTCAGCCGGTTTGGCAAAACGCTGAAGCTTAGCGAACAACTCAATGGGATCGAGATAACCCTTTGATGTTGCCAAGCGCGCCAAAATGAAGTTCCAGATTGCTCCTTTTTTCCAAAGCATTTTTACTCCCTGGTTACTAAAAGTTGATGAAGATTTTATCGCTCTCACCGCGCGGCGCAGGGGTTTGCGGGTCCGGTTTACCGATATCGGGAACCTCAGGAGGCTGCGTCCCCGGTTTTTCATTATCATAAGGGGTCACATTGACCCGAAGGTTTTGTATCCATTTCGATTCGCTTTTCATGATTATATCCTCCGGAAGAATTGTTGCTTTTGCTTCGCTCGACCTAAGACCAGCATATAAAAAGCTGTATTAAGAGAGCATTAAGAAAGAATTAACTTTATATTTTCATAATGAAAAAGACCCACGAGAATCTAGTCCCGTGGGTCTTTGCAACAGCATTATTTATTCCAAGTAGGATCTTAACATCCACGCCATCTTTTCATGATCTTTCATAAGACCCGTTAAGAAATCCGTGGTGCCTTGATCTTCATACTTCTTATCACAATCCTTGACATCTTTGCGAAGTTCGCTGATCACTGTCTCATGGTCCGTCAAAAGGATCTTAAGCATCCTGATAGCCGGCGGCTTTTCCAAAGACTCCTTCAAACGGGTCTTTTGCAAAAACTCTTTTAATGTCCCGGCAGAATCCTCTCCCAATTGCCGCGTTCTCTCGGCGATTAAGTCAATCATTTGCTGAAGTTGATTATATTGTTTATCGAGCAATTCATGTAATTCCAAGAAGCTCGGTCCACAAAGATTCCAGTGAAAGTTAAGCGTCTTGGTGTAAAGAACAAATTCATCAGCGATCAGGACATTTAGAATGCCTGCGACCTTCTCTCTATTCTTTTCTGTAATACCGATATTAGGTTTCATCTTTACTCCTTAATTTATAATCTATTTTGGTTCAACCGTCGGTGACATAGAACCGGCAATGTCTTCTAGTTCTTGACGCACATCAGCGATCTTGTCCTTCACGTCTTCTGCCTGCTCCTTGGCTTTATTCAAGGCCGGCTGCAAAGATTGCACACCCGAAGGATTGAGATCCAAAGCCAAAGCTTTGCGGATTTCGACAATATTGGTAATAAACGGCTGGTAAGCTTCCGTTACTTTATCGAGGGAAGCCCGGATTTGGCCGAAAGAAGCGACGACTTTTTCTTTACGTTCGGTCAAAGCGGATTTAACATCCGGATCTTGTATGTTTTCCAATTCCTTTTGCCATTTAGCAATATAGTTACGGCTGTTAGCTTGCATGCTGCTACGCTGGGCTTTAGTTCTTTGGCGGGCGTTTTGGATATCGGCGACGTCTTTGCTATAAGCCGCGAAAGCGGCCTGCATATTCACTGGTCGGGAAAGATCGTCGATAGAAACGGCGATTTTGTCCAAGGCGGCTTGCGATGCGGTTAATTGATTGGCGGTATCCTCAATACCTCCGACCGCTTTTTCGCTTTCGGTGACTCTTCCCGTTTGCGCGCAGGCTGAGGCGGATATAGCGACACATAAAGCAGTTACTAATAATTTGAATTTTGACATTAGGGTATTCCTTCCTTTTATTGTGCTGATTTTAATGAATTTTTTTACCTGGTTTAAATACCCACCACTTGAAGCCTACATACGTAAATACACTCGTTACGATGGTTGTGACGATTAAAGCGACCACTACACCCTCCGGCCATACTTTAAGGACTGCCTGGTTAACAAGAATATTGATACCCAGAGCTATAAAATTGACCAGCCAATAACGGCCGACCTCTCCATAAGACGATTCTTTCTGCTTAAATGTCCAGTACTTGTTAAGTAAATACCCGACGATTCCCGCGCACGTGAAGGAAATCCCCTTGGCAACGCTAACCGGCACAAAACGAATCAGAATAAAATATATCGAGAAATCGGTCGCTGTGACGATCAACCCGGCACCCAGGAAACGCAAAACTTCTTTATTAAGCGTCATTTGCAATTTATCCCTTATTTTTCCCTAATAAGAAATAAAGCACCACTCCGATCACTGGTAAGAAAATGATCAGAACGACCCACAGTGCCTTTTTCGTCCCATCCATAGAACTTTTCAGCACATCGACAATCGCGATAATGTCGAAAATGAGAATGATGACACTTAATATTCCACCCATATACATAACCTCCGGATTTATTGGCTGGGCAACACTGCAACCCATTGTAATTTTTTAAACTATACCAAAGGCTAGATTAAAGGAAGATTAAGATAAAAGAAGATTAAACAAAAAAAGCCCCGGTGATTTATTTCCACTGGGGCCTGACTTACAGAGACAGCGTGCTAGTTAAGCTTTTCCGACGCGATATTTTTTGCCTTTGATTTTACCAGCCTGTAAACGGGTGACCGCTTGGTTAACATGCGTGACCGCAACCGCGACATAGCTGTTGACTTCCAAAATCCGGATCGTTCCCACGTCTTTTCCTTCCAAACCGGCTTCTTTGGTCAATGCGCCGAGAATGTCTCCCGGACGAATATTATCTTTGCGGCCGCCGCTAATATAAATCGTGGCCATCGCAGGCTTCAGAATAAAAGTTTTATCCTGACGCAGTTCATCTAATTCCACAATTTGACAAGCGACTTTCAAGTAATCGGCAATATCCGCCAGATAATAACGTTCTTTACCGATAAATAAACTTAAAGCCAACCCTTCCTGTCCTGCGCGACCGGTACGGCCGATGCGATGTATGTAGAGTTGATGCTCAGAAGGCAAATCGTAATTAATAACCGCGCCCACATCTTTGATGTCCAACCCGCGGGCCGCCAAATCGGTCGCGACTAAAATACAGCAGCTCTTATTGGCAAACTTGGTCAAAACCAGCGTCCGGTCTTGCTGTTCTAAGTCGGAATGGATTTCGAGCGCTTCCATTTTTTGTTTCCGTAGCAGTTGCGCGACTTTGGCACAGACAATACGGCTTTTACAAAAAATGATCGCCGACTCCGGCTTGTAATGTCCCAATAAAAGCATGAGCGCATCAAGCTTGTGGTCTTCGCCTTCGACTTTAAAAAACAATTGCTTGATATCATTGAGCTCATGCTGCGAATCCACCGTAACCTGCGCGGGATTGTCCTGCAAATTTGAACTTAAGCTCTTGATGCCGTTTGGGAATGTCGCCGAGAAAAGCAATGTCTGGCGGTTCACCGGCGTGTGCGCGGCAATCCCGTTAATCTCGGCAATAAATCCTAATTCCAATAAACGGTCCGCTTCATCGAGAACCAAAATCTTTAACGCGTCCAAACGCAATGCGCCTTTATCGATTAATTTCGTGATGCGTCCCGGTGTCCCAACGACAATATGCGCGCCCTGCTTAAGCGACTTGATCTTGTGGCGTTCTTCCGAACCGCCGGCCAAGGTCAAGACTTTAATATTGCTGGTAAAACGGGCGAGTCTGCGGATCTCGACACACACCTGATCGGCCAATTCTCTCGTCGGGCAAAGGACAAGGGCTTGCGGATCATTGATACTCATATCCAACTTGGCCAAAATCCCCAAACCGAAGGCGGCGGTTTTTCCGCTTCCGGTATTCGCCTGTCCGATCACATCGCGTCCGGAGAGGACAAACGGTAATCCTTGTTCCTGGATCGGGGTCATTTCCAAATAGCCCAGCGAATCCAAATTCGCTAAGATCTCAGCACTTAATCCTAAAGTTTTAAATTTCTTTGCTGTCGTCACAACCTATCCTACTTTCTTGTTTACCAATCCACCGGAAAATAATCTTTTAGAAATTTCCCGCACCAGTGTTTGCCTATCAGAATTCCGTCAAAGAACGGATCACATACGCGCGCGGCCCCGTCGACAATATCCAAAGGCGGTTGAAAATCATGCATCGTTTGTTTACGCATGGACAACGCCATCGGGTCTTCATCTGTGACCCACCCGGTGTCCACCGCGTTCATAAAAATCCCGTAATTCGCCAAATCACTCGCCGAGGTGTGCGTCAGCATATTCAACGCAGCTTTGGCCATGTTGGTGTGCGGATGACGGTCGGTTTTCGTAAAGCGATGAAACTTGCCTTCCATCGCCGAAACATTCACAATATGTTTCTTGCCAGTATTGTCGCGCTTCATCATCGCCGATAGCTTATTGCAAAGAACAAACGGCGCGATCGCGTTGACCAATTGCAGCTCGATCATTTCCGCCGTCGGAATGTCCCCTAAGCGTAAACGCCAGCTGTTGGTTTCTCTTAAATCCACTTGCTGTAAATCCGCGTCCAGTTTGCCCTGCGGAAATATTTTATCGGCGGACAACTGGGTGTCATGGGTGTATGGGATTTGCGAAAGTTTTGCCGAAGAGCTTAGACCGATACCTATCAAAGATCCATTCCAGCCGAGTGTCGGTGACGGGTCCTGTCCCGGAAGCACCCCAGCCGTACTCGCGGCACCCATCCCCCCGTGACCGATTAGGCTCCCTCGGGAGGGATCCCCTGCCGCTCCGTGCGGCTGGGGGCCCGCTTCCAGGCCACCCGTTCGAAAAACATCTCCCAAAATAATTTTCATTTTACATTCTTCAAAGGGACGCAATAATGCCTGGACGTGGACTGGCAATTCGTTGATGTTCAGCATTTCATTCGCGAGAAGATGACTGTAGAAACCCGGCGGACGACGAACCGTTTGCGCGGCATTATTGATCAACAAATCTAAACGGTCATACTTCTGCTCGATATAATTACAAAAAATCTCCACACTCGGCGTATGGCGCAAATCCAGACCATAAATATGCAAGCGGTCTTTCCATTGAGCAAAATCCTTTTCACGGGCATAACGCAAGGCGGAGTCAACGGGAAATCTCGTCGTCGCAATGACCGTCGCACCGGCCCGTAGCATCATCAATGACGCCTGATAACCAATTTTTAAACGTGAACCGGTGATAAGGGCGACTTGTCCCTCGAGCGATGCCGTCTGAAAACGCTTGGCATAATTAAGCTCCGCGCAAGACGGGCACATCGAATCATAAAAGAAATGCAGCCGGGTGAATTCCGCCTTGCAAACATAACACGCTCGCGGATTGATCAACACCGTAGCTTGCGAGGAATCACTTCCCTGGACATGCGTGATCTGTTTAGGCGCGGTAAATACCGAGGCGACCCGCGCACTACGTATACCGGTTGCGGCCCGGGCGCTGCGTTCAAAATCATCGATGTTTTGGCGCTTGAGACGATCGCGGTCACGATGGCGTTTACGAAGCTCAATCTTTTCCGGACGCGAAATTTTTCCTGCGGCCGTAAGAAGCGCGATCTTCTGGTCACTGGACAAATGCGCCAGCTCGACGCTGTTCTCCGCCATATATTGCAGAACGGTAATACAGCTTTGCACATCTGCCGGAGAAATTTTGGGAGGGTCGATCCGCTCGGTGTTATGCATTACGCGAAAACCACCTTCTGAGCGTCGAATTCATTGATCTTTTCGCGCAAAAGCGCATAAGGACCGGGATCTTCCAGACAAGATATCCAGCAGGCTTTCTGAGTCCCGGCGTGAATTTCTTCGACGGGGACTAACTTGTCATTAAAAAGCTCTTTAACTTCTACAACGATATTGCGGCCCGGCACACACAGTTCATGCGTCTGGCCGATTTTAATCGTGTTGCGGGCTTCGACTTTCGCCAATTTTCTTTCCTCATCATATTCACGAATAATTCCAGTAAAACGGTACGCGCTGTATTCGGAATTGCTGGTGTCGTATCCTTGTCCATCTTTACCGGGATTACCGTGCAAAAATCCACCAATAAAACCACGGTTCGAAGTCGCAAAAATGTCGCGCGTGACTTCGGGATCAAAAGGTTTTCCTGCCATCATATCGTCTATGGCACACCGGTAAGCGCGGGTGATCATCGAGACATAATAAACGGACTTGGACCGTCCCTCGACTTTAAAAGAGCAGACGCCGGCATCACGTAATTCCGCGAGCGAATTGATGGCACAAAGATCTTTGGAGTTCATCAAATAACTGCCGTTCTCATCTTCATCCAATTCGAAAAGTTCGTCCGGACGTTCCCCTTCTTTAACATAATACTGACCTTCAATCGGAACATAAGCCTCTCCCGTCGGGGTTTCGGTTTTTTCTTTGTCGTCTTTACAGCAGCCTTCGGATTGGATGTCGCCTTTTTTATAAACTTTATATTCCCAGCGGCAGGAATTGGTGCAAGCGCCCTGATTCCCGTCGCGGTTACTCAAATAATTGGAAATCAAACAGCGGCCCGAATAGGCCATACAAATCGCGCCATGCACAAACGATTCTAATTCCATATCCGGACAGGCGACATGGATGTCTTTCATCTCTTTAATACTGATTTCGCGCGAGACGATAATGCGCTTAGCGCCATTGCGCTGCCAAAATTTCACCGACGCAGAATTGATCGTGTTGGCCTGCACGGAAATGTGAACGATTTGTTCAGGAAAGTTTTCCATCATGAGCATGATAAGACCCGGGTCAGACATGATCCACGCGTCGGGCTTACACAACGCTAAAAGCTCGCCGACATATTTAGGAAACGACTCGAGTTTATGGCTATGAGGAAAAATATTCGCCGTAACATAGGCTTTCTTGCCGAGATGATGGGCATAATTGACCGCTTCGGCGACTTGTTCAAAGCTTTTAAAACCATTCTCGCGGGCCCGCAGCGAAAAACGCGGGATGCCTAAGTACACGGCGTCCGCGCCGAACGCGAAAGCGAACTTCACTTTTTCAAAATCCCCACCCGGCATCAAGAGTTCAGGTTTTAACATCCCGTCCATCCTTTAAACAGATTTTTTCATTTTGTCCTGCAAATACTTCATACCAGCTTTGATCTGATCGTGGTTCCCGATCAGGACTACCACATCGCCCGGCAAAAGCCGTACATCCGCAGACGGGTTCGGGATCGTGGCTTCTTCCCGATAAATCCCGACGACGCTGGCCCCGGTGACCGAACGCAGATCCAATTCTTTGATCGTTTTGTTAACGCCGCATTCTTCAAACGGCAAAAGAACGTCCTGCGTCTCAAAAGCGATCGGATAATTGGTCCGGATCAAGTCGACAAGCTGGTCGTGCGTTTCTTTCGACTTCTCATCGTTGTGCGGTTTTTCATAATCAAAAACGCTTAAAACGGTCGTTTCAATATTTTCATGAATACGGCGGGACGACTTCCAGAAAAACCCTCCGGAGGAAAGCACCAACACAATAATAAAAACCGTGAGCGGAACGGTCGGAATCACAAAGGAGGCCACAAAGAGAAAAATCAATCCGCTGACAATCGCCGCAAGAAAACGGATCGCACTGTGAAAAACGTCTTCTGTTTCCTTGACCTGCGCGATCTCGGCCCTGGATTTAACCAGATTGAGGAATATCGCTTCCCAGAGGATTTTGTCCAAGGTGTGAACAAAGGCAATAAGGAGCGGAAACAGCAAAATCGTCACAATGCTCCAGTAAAGATTATCACTAACCGCCGGAAAAACATACCGATATTTATTGGCGAGGAAATACGCCGCAATGACGCTCATGGTGTAAAAAGTGAACTTTGGCAGGTGTTTTTGCGCCTCTTTAATAATCAAAGATTTCTTACTATCAGTCGTTTGGCCCGCTCCGATCTTGCTAAACCAGGAGGGATAGAAATTGATAAAGGTCAAAATCGATTTCGGGGCGAAACGTTTGGCCAAATCGATGATCCGGTCGGAATTATTCATCAAAAAAGGCGTCGTAATGGTGGTTACCGCGGAAACAGCGACCGCAATCGGATAAAGAAATGAGCTGGTCACCTGCGTATCGCGCCCCAACTGAGCAATGATGAATGAAAATTCCCCAATCTGCGCCAATCCCAACCCGACTTTCATAGAGGTCTTGGAATCATAGCCGGTCAAGAACGTCACCAATGAACAGCTAAAGACTTTTCCCAGAATAGTAATCACAGAAAGAATAATGATTAGAACAATATATTCTTTAATGACCGCCGGATCGATCAACATCCCAATTGACACGAAAAAGATCGCGGTGAACATATCGCGGATCGGCTCCATTTGCGTGACAATGGCATGGCTTTGTTTTGTTTCCGCAATGACCGCGCCGACGAGAAAAGCCCCCAACGCAATCGAGAATCCTGCTTTGGCCGCAAACAGCGAAACCCCGAAGCACAACCCCAGAACCACAATCACCATCATTTCTGATATTTGAAACTGTTCGATGTAACGCAGAAGTTTGGGCACAAGCCAAAAACCCAAGAAGAGAACCGCAGTCATGAAGATAAAAACTTTGACAATCGAGAACGCAATGGCACCAACGGTCAACGCTCCAGTCGTGGCCACCCCAGACAAAAGCGCGATGAGCACAATTGCCCATAAGTCTTCAACGACGAGAATACCCAGAATGACCTGCGCGAATTTCTCATTGATCTTTTTATTTTCGATCAAAATCTTAGCAATGATGGTGGTACTGGAAATCGAAAGAATCGCACCGAGAAAAAGGCTGTCCATCTGGCTCCAGCCCATCAATTTTCCTAAAGAAAACCCGATCCACAACATCAAAAGAATTTCGAAGGTGGCCGCGATGAAGGCGACCGCGCCGACTTTCATCAATTTGGTAAAACTAAACTCAAGACCGATGGAAAAAAGCAGCAGAATGACACCTAACGCGGCCAAAGTATGGATGCTATGAATGTCCGTGATGAAGGAATAAGGCGGCGTGTGCGGCCCAATCAAAAGACCGACCACAAGATAGCCCAAAACAACCGGCAAATGCAGACGACGGCACACGATCATACTGACCGCACCGGCGACCATGACGGTCGCCATATCCTGCAAGAAAATTAATTCACTCATGGCTCACCTGTTGATGATTAATTAAAAATGCAGTCAGAACATCACTCAGACGAGGATTCTCAAGCAAGCTTCCGTAATGAAAAATGGCGCAGGTACTTCCCAAAGCTTCGCAACTGCTCAATTCTTTGGCAAAATTTTCCGGAGAATTAAGAAACTTATAAGCTCCGACCGCGACTTTGACCTTCTTAAAATCTTTCACTTTGCTTTGCATCGTTTTATTAAGCTGAGCAAATTCGACCGGATCATCGGAATAATTCATCATGGTCACAAATTCGATCAGCCCGCTATCGAGCCATGAAGACCAGTCTTGAAAAGCTTCATGATAAGCCCGTGAGTACGGCATGCAGCCAGTCGAAGACACCTGGATACCGGGACGCACGGAACGCGACGTTTTGACTAAAAGTTTCAGCAGTTCGGTGACCTGATCACGTTTCCAATCTTTCCAGCGAAGATCTTTTTCATCGACCTTCCCAATACCCGTCGCTTTCTTAAACCGCTCCATGTTCATTTCCGTATAGCCATATTGCGGTTTGACATCCGGGTAACGAATATAATCGAATTGAATACCGTCGAGCTCTTTGTACGTCCCAAGAATTTCTTTAACGATCTTCACCAGATCTTCCCGCACCCGTGGGTCTCCCGGCTCAAGAAAATACTGATTATCAATCTTATAATCTTCCAGTGTTTTCTTTCGTAGGACATTTTGCGTTAAAATACTATGGCCATATTTCTTTAAAAGTGGCGCGTCCTTATTCACGCTGAGGCTTAACAGATTTAGCCAGGCATGCACTTCGATATTTTCAGCGTGGGCATTTTTGATAAGCAATGCCAACGGGTCTTGTCCCAGCGATTTCCGGTATTTCTCATAGGGAGAGGCGTCGGCCACCTTGGAGGGAAACCACGCCTGATTGGCGCGATAAATCTGAACGAACAGGATTTTAATATCGGCTTTTTTGGAAAAGGCAACGAGCTTATTAATCTCTTCTTCACTAGATAAAACTTGCGGGTCCTGAATAACAGAAATAAATAACGCCCGACGGGCGGGCGCGTCCTGATCCGCTTTGGCGACCGCAGTACCAGCGGCGCAGAACAAAAACAGGAAAAGCAGGAAATATTTATTAATGGCCCGCATGTTGTCCTTTGACATCCGCAATACTTCTGGCTAGCTCGTCCAACGTCATACCTCTCTCGACGGCGAGTCATAAAATTTAATCGTCGGATTATTGTCGGCATAATAACGCAAATACCACTCGGTCGTAAACAACAGGACTCTGCGCTCTTGGTCATCGGTGGCCAAGGTCCCGCCCTGCGGCAATGTTTTCGCTAGATCCTCGGAACTCAGCGGCGAATCCACCCAGCGCATGATTTTCCACGGCATATTTTCCATATCGGTCGCGGCACCGTATTCATCTTTCAAACGATATTGCAAAACTTCGAATTGCAGCGGACCGACCGCACCCAAGAGCGGCGTGTTTTGCCGGCTATGCTGCAACATAAAGGCCTGCACAATATCTTCGGCCAGCAGATGGTCTAAACCTTTACGGAATGATTTCGACGTAGCGGAAGAGGAATTATGCAAATACCCAAAACATTCGGGCGCAAAACGTGGGATTTCCTCATACACCAGTTTAGGATCGGTACTGATCGTGTCGCCGATACGAAAATCCAGCTTGGTAACAAACCCGATAATGTCGCCGGGAAAAGCCTCGTTCATGACTTCGCGGTCACGGCCAAAAAGATTAAAAGAGTCCGACAAACGGATCATTCGCTCCGATCGTCCGTGATAGACACTCATATCACGATAAAATTGTCCGGAACACACACGGGCAAACACAACACGATCGCGGTGCAACGGGTTCATATTGGTCTGCACTTTAAAAATGAACGCGGAGAAATGCGGCGAATCCAACGGCACAATTCCGGTCGTCGCTTTACGCGGCGACGGTGGCGCGGAATATTGCAAAAACCCTTTTAACAAAAATTCGACCCCGAAATTATTCGCCGCGCTGCCAAAAAAAACCGGTGTTGTTTTGCCAGCGAGCACCGCTTGCGGATCAAATCCAGCATGCGCACCTTCGAGCATCTCAACTTCCTCGAGCACTTCTTCATAAACCTGCGGGTTCATAATATCTTTTACCGACGGATCGGAAAGGTCATGAACCGAAACCGGGGCGCGAAAAGCTCCACCAGGGACGCGTTCAAAAAGATGCACTTCCTTTTCCAAGCGGTCGTAAATCCCTTTGAATTCCTGCCCATTTCCCAACGGCCAATTGACCGGAAACGCGTGCAAATTGAGGACTTTTTCCAACTCGTCAATCAATTCCAGCGGCGAACGGGCCGGACGATCGAGTTTATTCATAAAAGTAAAAATCGGAATTCCACGTTTACGGCAAATTTCGAAAAGCTTACGGGTCTGCGTCTGGATGCCTTTACCGGCATCAATGACCATGATGACCGCATCAACCGCCATAAGAACACGATACGTATCTTCCGAGAAATCTTTATGACCCGGCGTATCAAGCAAATTTAAACGAAATTGACCGTAATCGAATTGCAAGACCGTCGAGGAAATGGAAATCCCGCGTTTCTTTTCCAGCTCCATCCAGTCGGAGGCAGTTTCACGCTGTTTCTTCTTTGCCGTGACTGAACCGGCCAAGTCCAAAGCACCGCCATACAAGAGCAGCTTCTCAGTCAAGGTCGTTTTACCGGCGTCGGGATGGGAGATAATCGCGAAAGTACGGCGGCGGGCTATTTCTTCCAGAAGTTCCTTATTCATTGGAATACAATTCTAAAAATCCTTTGGAGACTGTTCCGCAAAGCGGATGATTTTGTTCATCGTGTCGACGCATTGGACAGGATACGCGCCCATGGCGGTTTCACCGGACAACATGACATAATTTGTTCCATCTAAAATCGCATTAGCCACGTCGGAAACTTCCGCGCGCGTGGGCCGCAAATTTTCGGTCATACTTTCCAACATCTGGGTCGCGGTCATGACGATCTTCCACGAACGGTTGCATTTGCGGATGATTTGTTTTTGGATAATAGGCACTTCATACAACGGCACCGAAACGCCCAAATCGCCGCGCGCGACGAGAATCCCGGCACAGGAATCCATGATCGCATCCACATTGCGCACACCTTCACGGTCTTCGATCTTAGCGATGATCAAGGGCTGATGACCATCCTGCGGAATATAACTTTTTAAATTGAGAATGTCTTTCTTGTTTCTCACGAACGATTGCGCCACAAAATCAACCTTATTTTTGAGACAAAATTTAAGATTGATAATATCTTTATTAGTGACGCCTTTAAACTGTAGACGTACATCCGGGATATTGATCCCCTTGTCCTGTTTAATGAGTCCACCGACAAAGACTTTAGTTTTAAGAACATTTTTAGCATGACCTTCGACGACCAGCGCGATATTTCCGTCATCGATAAAAACATAGCTGCCTTTATTAATCTGTCTTAACGGACCGTAATAATCAAACGGGAGCACGTTGCCGTGACCTTCGACATCTTTATTCGTCAGCAAAATCTCCTGGCCTTTTTTGACCAGAATCCCATGCTTATCTTTCAGCCGGCCGATGCGGACACGATAACCTTCCAAATCGCCCAGAATTTTAATGTGCCGACGGTGTTTTCGATTGAGCTCACGAATCTTATCGATTTTGTCCTGATGTTCATCCAACGTCCCGTGCGAAAAGTTGAGACGCGCCACATCCATCCCCGCACGCATCATTTTAAAAAGTACGGCGCTTTTCTCAGAAGCAGGCCCTAGCGTACATATAATTTTGGTTCTTGGCATAAGTTCGTTCCTGTAACAAAGGTTAAGGTGTAAAGAAAGCCATTGTAGCAGATAATGCAAACTCTCACTACGTCGACTTTTCAAAAATTTATCGCTGATTAATCTTTCGCCAATCTTCGGCCAATTTCACCGCGATTTTTTCATGCACGACCAAATTTCCGAAATACCGAGTGTGCGATTCGCCAAAACCGCCGGTGTTGACATCCTGATCAACGCTGACGGCCTTGTCATACGAGGCATTCAAATTCTTTAGTGGATACGCGATCGGATCATCGATATCGAAAATATTGATCCATTGCCCGCCCGATTCCTCCACAACCACCGGACTACGGAACAATTCGATGCCGTATTGCAAAGCAAAAAGCGCAATCGGCGATCCTAAGGTAAAGAAATTAACGAAATTAAAATTTTCGTGCACCCGGCCGAACTTTTTCTGCCGGTCGTAAACAAAATCTGAAGAAATGACTGTACCTAAACTGTGGCAAACAATCGATAGATGCTGTTTATCCGTCGGATTCATATCCAAATGCACCAATGTTTCAATTCCGTCGGAAATACACTTATGGATCTGAGCGTAGGCTTCCGGATTGCGGTATCCCAAAATGTCGCTGATCGATTCCGCAGCAAAATCGGTGCGGATGGTCAGAAGCGGCTTGGTCACAAAGGAAAATACTTTTGACATGACCGCACGAAAACCTTTAGGCTGAAAATTGGCAAAACCTTTTTTGAGGATTGCGACCAATTTTTCCTGATTCGGCGCCAAGACGCCATCCCAAGTGACCTCACGCACGACCAGATGAGAAGTGAAATCTTCCGTCACCTTCAATGTCGCCTGCAAATAAGAATTGAACTTCGCAGCAATACCTTTGGCCAATGGCTCAGAATAACCGGACCGTGTTTTTCCGATTCCATGTACGATCACAACATGAATTTTCTTGACCATAAGTTACACTAGTTTTTCTTTGATATTGTCGGAAGGTGTCGCTGGGGAAAATAAAAATCCTTGCCCTTCATCGCACCCGTGCTTGACCAAAAAATCCAACTGCTCTTTGGTCTCGATGCCTTCGCCGGTGACAGTGTAGCCTAAACTGTGTGCCATAACAATAATCGCTTTGGCGATAGCGGCTTTGTCAGGGTTCTCGATAATATCGTGGACAAAGCTGCGGTCAATCTTGAGTTCATCGATAGGGAAAAGTTTTAAACTATTCAGGGAAGAATAACCAATTCCGAAATCATCGATGGAAATTTTGATACCGAGATTGCGGAACTCATTCAACAACGCGATACTCAGCGACACATCGCGCATCGCAATACTTTCCGTAATTTCGACGGCCAATAGGCTGCCATCGACGCCGGTGTCATTCATGACCGCTTTAATCATCGGCAAAAGGTCTTTTTGTTCAAATTGCTTGGCTGAGAAGTTAACCGCCACCGGAACAACTTTTACATTTTCTTCCTTCCAAACTTTGATCTGCTTACAGACGCTGGCAATGACCCAGTGACCAATCCCGGAAATCAGACCCGCCTCTTCGGCCAGCGGGATAAAATCGGCCGGCGAAACAAAGCCGCGACGCGGATTATTCCAGCGCACCAGGGCCTCTAATCGCACAATTTTGTTCGTCTTCAAAGACACAATCGGCTGATAATAAATGATAAATTCTTCTTTTTCGATCGCACTTCGTAATTCCGTTTCCATCTGTAAAGAAGCAATAGCGTTCCTGTGCATCGTCGTATCAAAAACCTGATACCGCGCTTTCCCGAGCGCTTTAGCACGATACATCGCAATATCCGTATCGCGCAAATAATCCACCGGCTGATTATAAGAATGATCGCTTAAAACAACCCCAATACTGGCCGAAACATAAATTTCCTGCCCGTCGATTGAGAACAACGGTTCGAGTTCTTTAAGGATACGTTGCGCAAGGTCGGTCGCATCGGTGATGTCACGAATTTCATCCATGAGAATAATAAACTCATCCCCGCCGAGCCGGGCCACAGTGTCCATCGTGCGCAAACAAAGCTGCAAACGATGGCTGATGGCAATTAACAGCTCATCCCCTTTGGTATGTCCCAGGCTATCGTTGACATTTTTAAACCGGTCGAGATCGACGAAAAGAACAGCAAATTGATGCTCGGGATGACGACGATTACGTTCGATTAAACGTTCCAGACGATCCAACAGAAGCGCACGATTCGGCAAAGCGGTCAAAACGTCGTGAAAGGCCTCATACTGCAAACGTTCTTCCGACTTGCGCAAACTTTCCATCATCTCGTTAAAGCTCCGGGCCAATTGGCCGATCTCATCTTCTGACATGACTTCCGCTTTCGTCGTCAAATCTCCGGCGGCCACACGCTTGGTCGTTTTAACTAAACGTTTGATGGGAATAGTGATGTTGTGGGAGACAAAGAACGCCGTCAGCCCAACGATAACCATGATCAGAAGGCCGATCCACGCCGAATGAATCAATGTGATCTCCAATTCACGCAAGAATAGCACACGCGGAATACGCATTTTCAGAACGAACATTTGCGATCCGCCCTTGCCGATGGTGATGCCGTGTTCAAAAGCATGCCACAACGCTTCCGATGACGGACCGGTGCCGTTTTTAACGGAGCGATGCTCAGGTTTGTCATTGATGTTGCCGGAATAAATCTGGGTTTTATTATCGGTGGTGTAAATCGAAGCAATCGAATAGCCGCGGAATTTGATCGTTGAGAGATAACGGAAATACGGTGTCATGTCGCAATGAACCATGACCACACCGCCGAAACCCGCGCCTTCCGGATCGCGTTTGGCCACACCGACTAAGAATGTCCAACGGTCGTTATATTTAAACGGTCCTTCAAAAAGCATCAGTCCCGACGGCATTTTCTCCAAACGTTTATAGAGCGAAAAAACGCGTTCATAAAATTCACCCGGCGGACGGCTCAACATCGAAGCATATTGATGAATGCGACGATTGCCTTCGACGATGATTTCTTCTTTCCCCTGCGCCGTTATAAAACGCGCGGAAAGATACTTGGTTCCGCTAGCTTTGGTGAAATGCAAAAATAACTTTTCGGCATTCGGCTGTGTCAGATAAATTTCATTGTTCTCCGACATCAAAAAGTTATCCAACAGCGGTGTGGTGGTGATCAGTTCGAGATCATTGCTGATGGTCTGCGTGTAGAATTCGTCGAAATACGCGACGGCTTTGGCAAAAGAGTTGGAGACTTGACCTTTAACGTCTTTCTCCACCCAGGAGCGGGAAAGATCATAATGACTCACCGCCGAGCAGAAGACAGTCACGAATCCAACGGCAAGATAGGCCAGAAATAACTTTTTAAATACCGAGAGTTTTAATTTCATGGTTTATTTTCGAGAGCTATGGATTGTTCTACGATCTCTTCGACAAAATGGGCCGCGTCCAACGAGATGCCCAGCTGCGCCGCCCGTTTCCGGTTGGCCATCACGGCTCCGCGTTCCGGGGCTTTGACCGGCAATTCCGCCGGAGGTTTATTATTGCGTAAAATTTCTTCCGCATAATGAACCGCCTCATATCCTTGTTTAAATCCGGAATCATCGACGACCAACAGCATCCCTTCCAGGGAGAACTGCCGCGCATCAGAACATTCCGGCTTAATGATCGTTTTCAAATACCACGCCCCGGCGGTCATCTGGTCAACAACGCGGCCCTGATCGTCTCTTAATGTATTATGATTATAAATAACAATCGCATCCGCCTCTTGGGCAAAACGTCGGGCGGCTTCTTTCCATTTCGAAAACGAATTAGTGACGGTGACAGCAAGCAATTTAACCGGCAACTTTCCTTCTGCGGCGCGCGCCTGAAGACTTTTTACTTTGGCACGGCTCGTCTCGGAATCATCGGACAATACGCTGACCGTCTTCACTCCAGGCACCAGCTGCACTAGATATTCCAAACATTCTTTGGTGTACCCCACTTGATAAATCCCGCTCACATTATGACCGGGCTTTTCCATCGAATCAATCAAACCGTATTTCAAAGGAAGACCGTTGATGCCCCAAAAAATGACCGGAATCTCGCGATCCATAAAATGATTGCCGATATAATTGGCGGCATTATCGTCGCCTAATAGAATGATGTCCGGATTAAAAACCTGGATCTCATTGACGATACGCGCAGTCGTGTCGGCGATTTCCATTTTCAAATTCTTGCGCTTGGTGTCCATCCACACTTTTTTAATCACCGCCCGCGAACTTTCTACCGCGAAATTTGTATTTAGATCGTCGACCTGGCGGTTGTTGTCCAGGAATTGAAAATCAACCAAAGCTTTGCCCACCCCTGCGGCCGTGTCTTGCGACCATAAATATTCCGGATGATAGCTGTCGACAATAAAAATTCGTGAACGTAATCCGTCAGCTTCGACAGAGGAAACCCAAGCGAGGAGAAAAAATGTAAAAATCATTGACCCTTTATGATTTAATTTTATGCTCATTTTATATTTTGGGAAAGACGGGATTCTTATTTTTTTCGCGGTCGCGGATAACGATAATCTCTCGCCATATGGCCGGCCCCTTCAAAATCCACAAAGCCTTGCTCAATGTCCATCGCGGTCAAACGTACCCGGACTTTGGCACCGACATGCATCCCGGCTTCGCCGCGGATCACACGTCCTTCGACGGGCGGATTAAATAAGCGGACATACGTCCCTTTAAAGGAAGCGCCGGTGACGATCCCTTCAAAAACCTCGCCAACGTGTCCGTGCAGGAGAACCGCGGCCGCGACTTTGCGCATGAAACGTTCGACTTTTTTCGCGGCATGATCGCGCTCCGTGCATTTGTAAGCAATGCTTTCTAATTCGCCCTTACCGTAGGGCGTGCGTTCTTGGGCCAGAACGGATTTCAAAAGTCTTTGAATGACCACGTCGATATAGCGACGGTTGGGTGCCGTCGAGTGGGTATAGTCATGCACCGCAAGACCGAAGTGTCCGAAAGGAATTCCACCCGGTTCGGCCATGACATACTCGCCGGAGCCAAGCAATTTAATGATCGTTAATGAAAGATCGGGAAATCGATCCGCATCGGCCTTACGACGACGCATTAAAAATTCCGACAAAGCCGGCGCATCGGGATCTTCCGGCAATTCATCGCCAAAGGACCCGGCGATTTCACGGATCTGCGGCCAGCGCTCCGGGCGACGGACGATCCGATGAATATGGGCGCGACCATTCTTTGTTAAAAAGTTAACCATCGCTCCATTAGAGGCGATCATAAAATTTTCAATGATATAACGCGCACGATTTTTATAAACCAACACAAGATCATGCACGGTCCCATCTTTCATGACAGTCCGCGGTTCGATCGTTTCCAGTTCCAGCGCACCGCGTTCCATGCGAAACTTATGCAGGCGGTCAGCCGCTTCATCCTGCAGACGAATTTGTTCTTCCAATCCTTCTATACTTTGAACCAGCGCCGGCATTTCATGCTCGCTTTCCAGCCATTCGCCGATTTCTTCATAAACCAATTTTGCTTTATTGCGGACCACCGCCCGGAAAATCTGTCCGGGACGGACATCGCCGTCGCGCAGAATAAAAAATTCGGTCACAACCGCTAAACGGTCTTCGTCCTGATTCAAAGAAGAAATGTCCGTGCACAAACGTTCGGGAAGCATCGGGAATGTTTCAATCCCGGTATAAACCGAGGCGCCGTTGTGAGACGCATGTTCATCAACTAAAGATCCTTTATGAACGTAGTGATCGACGTCGGCAATCGCGACCCAGACGCGAATTTCGCGGTTGGGAGCACGCTCGCAAAACTCGATTTGGTCGAGATCGCGCGAATCCACATTATCGATAGAGGACCATAAAATATCGCGCAGATCACGGATCAAGGGATCCGACGGAGTGTACTCATATTTGATCAGTGCTTGTGTTTCACGAAGGACAGCAGCAGGAAAACGCACAACGAAGCCATAATTGGCCATCACTTGATGGACAATTGCGGTTAAATCATAAGGGGATTTTGTAGACATTACTGTGTTTTTTCCCATTCCCAAGCCGAGGAAATCATTTTCTTCAAGCCGCGTTTCGGAACCCAGCCTAAAATCTTTTTTGCTTTTTGCGATGATGCGATCAAACGGGCGCTGTCACCCGGGCGCCGCGGAAAGATTTTAACCGGAAAATCCGATCCGGTGATCCTTCGGGTCGCATCGACCACTTGTTTAACGGAAAATCCTTTTTGGCTACCTAGATTAAACACCTGATTGCGTGCTTTTCCGGTAATTGATTTTAAAGCCAGGTAATGCGCTTGGCATAAATCCTGCACGTGGATATAATCACGCACACATGTTCCGTCGGGCGTTGGATAATTGTTCCCGTAAATATGCAACGCAGCGCGGCGGCCCAAGGCGGTTTCCAAAACAATGGGAATCAAATGTGTTTCCGGTTCATGGCTTTCGCCGATCCCGCCGTCATCGTAAGCGCCGGCCACGTTAAAATAGCGGAACACAACATAAGAAAAATCTTTATTAGCGAGAGCGTTATCACGCAAAATCTGTTCGCACATTAATTTACTTTGGCCGTAGGGATTGCTGGGGACCAAGGGCGCGTCTTCGGGGATCGGAATTTTTTTGGGCTCTGCATAAACTGCAGCGGTCGAAGAGAAAATGATCTTGTTGACTTTGGCTTCACGCATAGCCTTCATCAAATTGATAAACGAAAGCACATTATTTTCATAATATTTAATCGGATCAGACACCGATTCCGGGACAACGATCGACGAAGCAAAATGCAAAACGGTAGTGATTTTATATTTTTTAAAAACGGAGCGGATATCTTGCAGATTTTTGAGATCGCCTTTAAAAAAAGGAACGCCCTTCGGTACAAACTGGCGCATTCCACTGCTCAGGTTATCGAAGATAATTGGGGTCACGCGGTTATTAAGCAGAACACGTAGCATGTGTGAGCCGATGTAGCCCGCACCGCCCATCAATAAGATATTCTGGTCGCTACCGGATGTTTTTTTCATGAAAACATGAAGCTGATTAAAAATTGCACGGAAGGAATGTAAACAATGCCTGACCTGGATTAGGGCTGGGCTTGCAAATTCACTTTCAATTCGGCCAAAAGATGTTCACGTCGCTCTGCTGTTGCCACAACAAAATTCAATTTTTCACGGACCGGACGGGCACTGCTAGCGCTTAATTTTGTAAAAAAAAGTGCTGAGGTCAAATGACGGTTTAAAAGCGGGATCGAATGTTCTTTGTCTTCTGAAATACGTGTTTCGATGTTCTTTGTTAGTCGGTCTTTCTTAATCATATTGTTCATGCTGATGTCTCCAAAGAATTTTACGGATATCTATAAAAAAGGTCCTCGCAGATTTTAGAACTCTTTTAGGGCGCTACAGTTACAACTTGAATATCTTTAAAGTAACACAACTACAATCCAATGTATAGATGACAACGAAGTTTTTACTGCAAGGTCAGGATTTGCACATAAAATTTATGTGAATAACTTAACGTATCCATACCATCCAACAAGATAATTTCATGCGGCAGCAATACACCATCCACATCACGGTATTCCCGGTACTGCACAAGGCCGCGATAGGAAGCGCTTAGCTCTTTTAAGGTAAATTCAATATATTCAATATGTAAGGTTTGCTGATTGACCCAAAGAATATATTGATCGTCCGGCTCGGCGGCAAAATCTTCATTATTGGTAGCCAAAATTTTGTAATAGTGCCGCAGGCCGTGCTCCGCTTCCCCAAGATAAGTGATATTGTGTAATTTATGAAGGGTTTGCGGCCAGAGGAAATAATTTTTCACCGGAGGCAAATACGAATTTACACGCCGGGAAGACTTCTCCTGACGCTTTCCTTTGGCAAGAAAGTACGTGACCCCTCTCTCAATGCCGATGATCTTGCCGGCCTGGTCTCCGTCGATAAATTTCAAAAAAGCCTCGTCATTCTGCAAATTAAAAGCGAACTGAATCTGTTGTTCTTCCTGCGGAATCGGCGTAAAAAGCCGCGCGGTCTGCGAACGCCATTCATCTTTCGCAATGACTTTCATAAAAGTTAGCTGCGACCAATGATCTTTTGGATCACGTCTTTGCATTGACTTTAGCAGAAGGGCTTTCCCCTGCATCTGTGTCACATCGGTCGGCGCAAAATCCTTCGGGAGCAGGTTTGTCGTTGAGCAACCCGTCAACAGTAAGCAACACACAACAAAACCTGAGAAAAAATATTTCAATGGACTTCCTTAATGTTGGCCGGACATGATTTTCTTAACCAAACGGATCAACGCCGAAAGGATCGGGACATGCTCATAAACAAAAGCCCCCATATCAAAATAATCGCGATGGTAAATCGCTTTGCCGCCTTCGCCTGCCGCGAACCGGACATGCGAAACACCGTCAACGACAACCGGGCGCCCACCGTTGAAATTCTTGGCCGTCAAGGTCATCGTCCACACGGCCATGTGTGTATCACCTTGCTGGGTCACACCGGAAAAATCAAAACGGATTGAATCCACATTTCTATAAAGCTTTTCATAGTATCGCTTCACTAGATCGCGATTCTTAAAATGAACCATAGGATCCAAAAACTCGACATTCGCATCATAAAACTGCTCAACAAGATCCATGCGGTCTTTGTTGAGCTGCTGAAAAAATTCTTCAATTCCAAGAGGATGTGAACTCATAAAAATCTCCTTTAAATAGTTTTTAATTATAACGCCTCATTCAACAATCGTTGGTACTCTTTTCGCGCAATGGGATTGTCCGGATCAATCTTTAAGGCATCATTCAAAGAAGCCGCCGCATGAACGCGCAAACGTAAATCGCGATAAACCATGGCTCTTGTAATGTAAACGGCAACTTTATCTTGATCGGCTAGATGCGGTAACGCTTTATCGTAGTTGGCCAGCGCTTTTTCCAGGTCTTGTGTTTTCGCTGCTCCCTGCACTTTGCCATTCTCGACACGAAAGAGATAGGCACCCGCCATATTGGAATAATCACCTGCGCGGATTCCTCCGTCGAAATAACGCTTAATAATCCCTGCATCAGGATAGGTAAAAAGAAATACCGGAAAAAGGATCACAACCGCTCCTAAAAGGGGCGAAGACGCCTTGGTCCTAAACATATCCCAGAACCAAAACATCGCATAACTCGCGGCGATGATATAAAAAGGTAAGAATGCGACGCGGTAGCGGCCCTGAATATGAAAAATAAAAACAAATGCGGTCAGGCTAAAAATAAAAACATAGAGAAGTTCGATGTTTTCATACTTTCTAAAAAACAAAACCAATCCCAAAAGCGCTAGCGGCGAAATCAGAATAAAATTAAAAAACGCGAGCTTTAAAATTACGGAATTCTCTTTAAAAAGATCGTAGCTGATATTTGCGGGGATCTCGTAACCGTTAAAAAGCATTTTGAATTTGCGCGCGAACAACTCCCTGTACTCCTGGGGATGGTTTTTGATTTCCCGCCAAAGGACTTCTACGGTTTTTAAGATTCTCCCTTGTGTTTCCGCCGTTAATGTTTTCTGTGTCGGTGTATACGTCAACCCGATCCCCGGCGAATCGTAACTGTTACCAAGCCAGAATAGCGTTGGGCCGGATGTTTCTGTCAATGCATTGAATCCAGAAGCATAATTGCGGACCGTTAACGGAGCGATAATAATCAGCATTCCAAATAAAACGAAAGCAAAACGCTGCCAACGTTTTTTCCACGATCCTTTGCTGCAGAGCATCGTGCCCAGGACAAAAAACGGTAAAACCCCTGCACGGGTGATGAACGATAACCCGGTCGCTGCGCCGGCCAAAACATAGTTTTTGGTCTTCCCTTTTCGTAAGGCCAAAAGGAAGAAATACAGCGCGACGAGATTGGTGTACGCGATCAACGATTCACGCAGCAATGCGCATTCATAAAAAATAAGCGGCGAATAGTTAGCCGCGACAAACGCGGCCAACAATCCTAGATTTTTATTATGAAAGAGCAGGGCCGTACAGCGATAAAAAAGATAAACGGCCAGAACGCCGTACAAAATCTGAAAAATAAAAACATAATTCATGTCGGCGCCGAAAATACTATAAATCGCCGCGATCAAATACGAATAAACCGGCGAATGCCCGGGATGCTCCGATCCCAGCCAACTATTCTTCAAAATATCAGCGGCCATATGCAAATAATTATATTGGTCAAAAATATTACTTTGACTGACCATGACCGGCAGCGGATTGGCTTGCAATTCAATTAAATAGGAAAAGCGCAGCACTGCGGCGAGCACCAAAATGGTAATCAACGCAGGTTTGGTATAAGCCCGGTCTTGCTCGTCGGCGGGGATAGCAGGGAAACGAAATGGAAACATATATTGTTGCAACACTACGTTTTTAATATCTCATCGAGAAAATCGGAAAAAACTTTTTCAATCAGCGCAAGCGCGCTCATCAATCGGTGATCGCTGTCCACTAACAACAAACGGGTTTTATGTTCTTTAGAATATTTGATAATGTCCTCCGCAGGGATCAATTCATCACTCCAGCCGTGCACGATCATGATGATCCCGGCGCAAGGCGTGGGATTTTGATATTCATAACCCTCGCGGTAAAAAGCCGGGGCTAAAAGAAACAACCCTTGCGGCTTAATGTCCTGCGAAGCCACCGCGGAGACATAGCTACCCATACTAGAACCGAACAAGACAAGCTTTTTCGCCGCCGGCCGCAGGTCCAATAATCTTTGCACGCGCACTTCCGGGTCCATCGTGTCGGAGTAGTCCGGACTCTCGACGTGAAATCCTTTGGCTTTGGCAACTTGGGCTAAGGCCGTGATCTTTGTTCCCCAGGGACCGCTTTCCTTACCGTGGGCGAAATAAACAACATGGTCATTCATGATTTTCCTCTGATGATTTGTGCGCTCATGGCGACGATTAATAAAAATAGCGGGGCAACCGGCAAAGCAAACCGCGGCAACGTAAAAAAGAATGAATACAGGATAAAGTGCCAGAAAATCACATAAACCGAAAAAAATATGAGCGTATTTAATGGCTGATCATACTGTTTATAGTTGCGGGCCAAAAAGATCAGACAAAAAATGAAACTGGCCAACGAGATTAACCCGACGACCAAACGTAAACCATTGGCGAAGACGGCGTGATCAAAAATAGCATCCAGCCAATCCGGGTAAGCCACAAAACCGATATGCGTCGACTCCCAAAAGAACAAACGCAACCAATCCAAACTCATCAAGGCGGCATATTGCCACGGATTCTCCATGATTTTAACAAACGCGGATTTTAAAAGCTCTTTATTCTGCTCTTGCGGTGGAAAGCGGGCCATTACTTCATAATTCTTCTCGGCGGAAAATTTATCAGCGGTCGTAATATCCCAAGCACGGCAGGCTTCCGGATTGTAGAAAAGCTTACACCCTTGTTCTTCAAAAAGTTTATAGGTCACGGCCGCGCCGAAGCTTTCCGGCGTCAAAACGACTTCACGACGGGCTGCGGTCCCATAGAAGGCCCACGCCGCGCGGTCGGTCAAAACAAAAAGTCCATTATATTTTTTATTGAGATACTTATATCCGATAATTCCGGCCTGAAAAGAAACAACCAAGGTCAAAAGAAAAATCAGAGCGTTTTTAAATAGCTGGTATTTTCTTTCTTTCCACGCCTTAAAGGTGATTATTAAGAACGGGATCAAACAAAGATAAAACATCATTTCATAAATTGATTTAACGAGCGCAGCCATTATAAAAACTCCGGCTAATCCCAATCCCGGCCAAAACGACGCTGGGGCATTCGTCTTGTGTAATTCCAGCCAGGCCCGCGCGCTTAAAGCGACAATGGCGAGAATAAAAATATAAGTGGCGATTTCGGAGTAGACGCTTAAGAAAGAGTTGGTCACCGCCGGAGAAATAGCGAGATAAAGAATGACCGGGACGGTAATGGCTAAAACGACTCCGCTTTTTTTAAGAAGAAACCATGTCAGGGTGACGGTGATTAACAGGAGGAAGAGTTGTAGAAGTTTCAACATTCCCATATATGATTCTGGTCCCGAAAGCTTCATCGACCCGGCTATTATAAAAGGGTAAACCGGCTCACGGTTAGGCCCGGAAATAAAATAGGCTTTCCAGCCTTTCGCGACGATCATTTGCCCCAAATCCTGATACCCTTTGGCATCATGGACCATGATCGGTTGGGTAACAAAAGCTAGATAAATCCAATAGAAAAGAACGGCAGCGATGACAAGAATAATACTGAGAGATTGTGACGCCCTAACGACTTTTTTCATCTGCGCTTGGGGATTGACCTAACAGAGACGCTTTCATCCATTTGTCAACGGGTCGTTTCCCGACCCAGATTGCAAAAAAAGCCCGGCCTAAATCTTCGCCAGGAATCGTCCCCTTCTTGGTACCATTAACGGAGACGGTTGTTCCTTCGCCGGGGACATAGGTGACCCGGATACGATCCATGGGTTTGACATTGGGATAATATGAATTAAGTTGATTGATACTCTCTTTGATTTTTTTGAACTCTGCGTCGGAAACGTTGATCTTGATTCCCTTGGTTGTCGCATTGCGCAGTTCAGTGTTGGGGATGGGCTGAAAATAAATAACTTCCAGACTCTTTGGAACACTTGTTAGGACATCTTCCCGTTTAACATCAGGGTCAAAATAAAGAGCGACTGCCACAATCCGCATCATCAGAAAACGCTTTAGTGCCGCTCCGCGCAAAGTCAAATCAGCTTCACCGGCCCGGTAGGAATCCTGAAACTCTGATTTTGCTATTGTTAACGCATTGGCAGGCCCAACAAAAATTAAAAAACCGATCGCGACAAGACATGTCTTATATTTCATTGATTTAACCCAATACTAGTAAAGCGGCCATCAAAGAGATGCCGAGAATAATGCACAAAAATTGCCCCAACGCCGCTTTGGCGCTCACTTCATGCCCGTGATGAAGTTCGGGAATCAAATCGGACCCAGCAATATATAAAAATCCGCCGGCGGTAATCGGTAAAAGATAAATACTAAGATCAGCGGCCTGCGATCCAATTAGAAGGACGATAAAAGCCCCCACAAACGCCGCCAGAGCCGAAAGAAAATTCAGAAGTAGCGCGCGGCGCACCGTGACCCCGCTATGGACGAGAATGCCGAATTGGCCAATTTCCTGGGGAATCTCATGAAGAATCACCGCGATCGTAGTCGTAATCCCGATAGGAACACTGACCATAAAACTGGCCGCAATTAACATCCCATCGATCAAATTATGAAAACTGTCACCGACAATATTTAAAGTGGCCACCGGATGAGCGTGTTCTTTTGACGCAGGGATATGACAATGCTGCCAGCGCAAGAACTTTTCGAGGATAAAAAAAATAAGAATACCACCTAAAATTAAGAACGATGCAACGGGCGTATTGGGGATCGCTTCAAACGATTCAGGGATCAAATGAATCAGCGCGTCGCCGAAAAGGCCGCCAACGGCAAAGCTGACTAGATATAACAAAATCTTTTTTAAGAATTGATTGCTAAAGGATAGGGTAAAGACCCCGATCAATGAAATCAAGCTGACAATCGAGATACTGACTAAAACGTAGCCCCACGTGCTCATTTACTGTCCTTTTTTAAGTAAAGGATGTTCATGGCCCTCCGGGCTCAGACAGCCGGCTTCGCCGAACTCGCCCTGAGGGCCATGAACATCCTTTATAAATAATTTTATCTAATTTACCCCAGAAAAAAATAAAAAGCGAGAAGTAAAACAACTACCTCTCGCCGATAAATTGATCTGCTTGGCTATAATTTACGCGAGATCAAAAAGTAAAAATTCCGAATCATGGTCCGCCTTGATGACCACGTCACTCACGTTCTCGAGCAGAAGACCGTCCCCGCTTGTTACCATGGTGTCGCCAACGTGTAAACTCCCTTTGACCATCTGCAGCCAAAGCCCACGGCCTGGTTTAAGTTTGTGCTCAGTGGTCTTTCCGGCTTTCAACTGCCCGCGATAAACATAAACATCCTGATGAAAATGAACGACATTCTTGCCGCCGGTCGGAGAACCGACCAGCAACAGCGGGTTTTTCTCATCGGCTTTGTCCAAAGTGTATTCTTCATATGACGGTTGCAGGCTGTGCTCGGAGGGAACGATCCAAATCTGCAGCAAGTGAACCGGCTCTGTTTTCGAAGCGTTAAATTCACTATGCAAAAGCCCTTTTCCTGCGGTGATTTTCTGAACCTGGCCGGATGTGATCGATGATTCATGCCCCATGCTATCCTTGTGAGCTAGGGAACCTTCGACCACGTAAGTGAAAATTTCCATATCACGGTGAGGATGCATCCCGAAACCCTGATTAGGTTCAACGCGGTCTTCATTAATGACGCGCAACGAACGGAATTGCATATGCGCCGCATCGTAATAATCGGCAAAAGAAAAAGAAAAATAACTGTCTAGCCATCCATGATTGGCATGGCCGCGTTCGCGAGAACGGCGCACTTGAACATTCGCTTTCAATTTTTAATCCTCATTTGGTTTTCCGCCCATCCTCCGCCGATAGCCTTGATTAATTGCACGGCAGAAATCATGGTTTCGCTTTGAATGGCGATCGCGTCGCGTTCCGATTCCAAACGGGACCGTTCCGCGTCGATAACTTCAAGAAAGCTCACCAGACCTTCTTTATAACGCTGGAGCGAAAGATCCGCCGCCTGCTGTGCGGCATGACGAAGTTCACTTTGTGCGGTGAATTCCTCTTTACGCAAACGAATATCGGCCAAAGCATTTTCCACTTCGCTAAAGGCCGTGAGGACGCGCTTCTTATATTCCGCTTGCGATTTTTTAAATTCCGCCTGCTGGGCTTTCATTTTGGCGTTCAAACGCCCGCCGTTAAAAATCGGTAAATTCACCGAAGGTCCAACCGACCAGACCCGACTTTCCCAATTAAGTAAATCATCCGCTTCAATACTGGCGTATCCGGCACTACCCGTCAAAGTGATCGCGGGAAAAAAAGCCGCCTGCGCCACACCCACGCGTTCGCTCGCCGCCGACAACAACCTTTCCGCCTCAACAATATCGGGACGATCCATCAAAATGCTTGACGGTAATTTCGCGGGGATCTCGGGGGTCCAATCTTTCAGTGTCAAATTCGGCAGTTGAAAATCATTGGCATTCTGCCCACAGAGGACCGCTAAAACATTTACTAAATTTTCACGCCGGCGACGGGCATCAATGAGATCAGCCTGTGCCTGCGAAAGCTGGGTCTGAGCCTGAAAATACGTCAGCTCACTGTTCATCCCTTCCTGAAAACGGAGCTTTAACAGGCCCACCGCGCGCTGGCGCAGTTCTACCGCTTTTTGCAGCGCTTCAATTTCAGCGTCCGCGGCCGCGATCTGGAAATAATGACGGGCCACATCACCAGTCAACGTCAAATACACCGTCCCATAAGCCGCTGTTTGCGCTTGCGCATCCGCTCGTCCGGCGGCAAAAGCCCGACGGACTTTTCCCCAGATATCAATTTCATAACTCAAATCCAAAGGAAGCTGATATAAGTTTAAGGTGCGCGATGGGAAATTGCTTGTCGCCGCGGTCCGTGAGCGTTCAAAAGAAGGATTGGCGTCTATGGTGGGAAGAAGGCTTGACCCTTCGACCCGAGCAATGGCCCTCGCACGGTCGACATTAGCCATAGCAATGACCAAATCCTGATTTCCTCGCAAAGCTTTTTCCTGCAGTTCATTGAGCGCGCTGTCGTTAAATAACATCCACCATTGCGACGGTAATTTGATGGTCGTCGTCGGGGACGAATTCTTCCAGCTGTCCTTATATTCCGTTTTCGGTTTCACATATTTCGGTCCAACACTGCAGCCGGTGAACGACATCATGAATGCGCCCACAAGAAGAATACTGACAATCGGTTTGTGCAAGTCGAGAGCCGGTTCTTTTTTCTTTCTTCCCTTAAAAAGATTACTGAAGAAAACATAAACGACCGGAATAACAAACAAAGTTAAAAAGGTGCTGGTGAACATTCCGAAGACCGCGGCCACACCCAAGGGACGGCGCGCCTCTCCACTCGCGCCAAAACCGATGGCAATTGGCATAATACCAACGATCGTCGCCGTGGCGGTCATCAAGATCGGACGCAAACGGATCAACCCCGCCGCGATCATCGCGTCGCGAGCCGATTTACCCTGAGCCACTTGCTGATTGGCGAAATCGACAAGAATGATTCCATTCTTGGTGACAAGACCGAACAAAAGAATAATCCCAATCTGACTATAAAGATTGATGTTCATCCCCTGGATCACACCGAACCAGCCGGTGGCACTGATCATATTAATGAACCACAACCCGCTCAATGCGCCAAATGCCGCCAACGGCAAGGTGAACATAACGGTCAAAGGATGGATGAGACTTTCAAATTGCGCGGCCAAGACCATGTAAATAACCAGCATCGCCAAAATCATAACAAAATAAATGCCTTTGCTCGATTCGGTCAAGTCACGTGCGTCCCCGCTCCATTCATATTTGAATCCGTCGGGAAGACTTTTCTTAACGATCTCATTGGTTTTATCCATGACCGTCCCTAACGGCATCCCCATCGGGGTCCCTTCGATGGTAGCACTGCGCCAGCGGTTATAGTGATTGATCGCACTGGGTCCGGCGCCGGCCTCATAAGTGATCACGTTGTTGAGTTGGACCAATTCGCCGCGAAAATTCCGAATGTAAACTTTTTCTAGGTCGGACGGTGTTAAGCGGGATTCGCGGTCCAATTGGACAATGACATCGTATTCTTTACCCTTAATATTGACTTTGGAAAGGTCGAGCCCGCCGAACAAAATTTGCATCGTCCGCGAAATGTCTTCAACATTGACGCCGACCACCGCGGCGCGGTCCCGGTCGACATTAATACGCAGTTCCGGTTTATTCATTTCAAATGTCGTACGCACATTCATGAGGAACCCGGCTAAACGCAGCTCATTGGTCAATTGTTCGGCATATTTATTAAGCTCGCCCAAGTCCTGACCTTGAATAACAAGCTGGAACGGCTGAGTAAAACCGCGGCCAATAGCTTTCGGAACAATCGGAATGACAAACGCGCCTTCGACTTCATTAAAGAACCTCGCCCCCAGGCCCTTCGGGCCACCGATGATGTCGCGCAAGTGGCGCTTGCGGTCATCTTTAAGACGGATAAAGGCCAGACCTTGCGACGTTTGACCGGGGCCACCGCGCGAGAGCGCCACCGCTGTGAAATATCCTTCGACTTCCGGGACGTCCTTGATGATCGCTTCCATTTTACGGACCATGCGGTCGGTGTATTCGCTGGTGGAACCTTCCGGAGCGAGGGCAAAACACAACAAGCGTCCTTTGTCTTCGTCGGGAAGGAACTCTTTTTCCAAATGCATAAACAGCACGCCGGTCAAAACAACGGTGACCACAACCACCGAAAGAACGCGCTTCGGACGAGCCAGAGCCCATTCCAGAGATTTCCCATAACGGACAGTCAGTCGCTCCAGATAACGTTCGAACGCGCCAAGAAGACTTCCTTTTTTAGCGTGTTGAATGGGCTTCAAAATGCGCGAAGACAACATCGGACTCAAGGTCAAGGCCACAAACGCGGAAATCACAACGGACATGCAAAGTGCCACCGCGAATTCGACGAACAAACGACCCGTCACACTGGTTTGAAAAGCCATCGGCAAGAAAACCGCGACCAACGCGATCGTGGTGGTAATGACGACGAAGCCGATTTCCTGCATCCCTTTAAACGCGGCTTGAAGTGGGGTCATCCCCTCTTCAATATGCCGGTAAATATTTTCCAGGACAATGATTGAGTCGTCGACGACCAGCCCGATGGCCAAAACAAAGGCGAGCATGCTCACGATGTTAATCGAGTAACCCATCATATACAAAACCCCAAATGTGGAAATAATCGACACCGGAATCGTCAAGGTCGGGATCAACGTCGAGCGGCCGTCATGCAAAAAAATGTAAATGGAGAGAACAACAAGACCGAAGGCGAGAAAAAGCGTTTCCCACACTTCGTGGATAGCGCGGTCGACATAAATCGATTCATCATAGGGAAAAGCGGTCTCAATCCCTTTCGGCAACGTCGGAACAATTTTTGCGACTTCTTCTTTTACGCGCCGGGTGACTTCGATGGTGTTGGCTTTAGATTGGCGGACGATTCCGATCCCAAGGGCAGGTTTGGAGTTGAAACGGGCGACCGCTTTTTCATCTTCAACACCAATGACCGCGCGACCGATATCGGACAAACGTATGAACGTGGCGCCATTCTGCTTGATAACGAGATTATTGTATTCTTCCGGGGTTTTCATTTCCCCTTGCGTTTCGATCGACATAACGCGGCTCCAGTTTTCCACTAAGCCGCTAGGAAGTTCGATATTCTGGGTCTTTAACGCTATTTCTACGTCGAGAACGGTGATACCGCGCGCCGCCATCTTCTGCGCGTCAAGCCAAATGCGAATCGCGAAACGTTTGGCCCCGCCAAGAATGACTGAGCTGACGCCATTGATCGTTTGTAAACGGTCTTTAAAAGTGCTTTCCGCGATCGTGGTCAATTCGAGCGTGGAGTAACGGTCGCTGAAAAGCGCAATCCACAACACCGGCTGGGCGTTGGAATCTTGCTTTGCAACAATCGGTTCCTCAATATCTTTGGGTAAGTTTCCGCGCACACGCGACACGCGGTCACGGACGTCTTGCGCGGCGATGTCGACGCTGCGCGATAAATCAAATTCCACGGTGATCGTGCTCACCTGCTGGCGGGACTCACTGCTAAGAATACGGATCCCCTCTACGGAAATGATTGACTCTTCAAGGATTTCCGTAACCTGAGTTTCCACGACGCTCGCACTCGCGCCCGGATAAACCGTCGTGACATTGACGATCGGCGGATCGATGTCGGGTAACTCGCGGACCGGCAAACGATTGAGCCCGATGATGCCGAACAAAATGAGCCCAAGGCTCATCATGCTGGCGAGCACGGGACGTTTAATACTGATTTCGGAAAGTTTCATGATTTTTAAGCCCTGCTTTTATTTTGCTTCCTTGCTTAAAAATTATTCATTGGATTTTTTAATATTAACGACTGATCCTGGCCCGATCTTCTGATATCCTTCGATGATCACATTCTCGCCGACGGACAAGCCTTCTGCAATCTCAGCCTTACCGACCATTCTGACACCGACCTTGACCGGTTTCATTTGCGCTTTATTGTCCGCGTCAACCACGAAAACAAAAAAACTATCGCCTTTTGGGATGATCGCGGTTTCAGGAACGACCAAAGCTTTTTCTCTGATACTGACAATCAAATTCAAATTGGCGAACATCCCGCGTTTTAATTTACCGTCGGGATTGGGGAGTTTGGCCTTGATCAAAGCGGTACGGGTCAATTCCTCGACCTGCGGATCAATAAAATAAACTTCGCCGAGAAAACTCTCTTGTGGATAAGCAGCCACACGGACTTCAATACCTTGACCATCCTTAATCTCTCCGAGAAACCGTTCGGGAATGCGGAATTCTGCTTTCATCGGGTTTTGCTGAATCAAATATGTCAATGTTGTGCCTTGGTTAACGAATTGACCGAGACTGACTTTTCTTTCGCCCATAACGCCGTCGAAACTGGCCGTAATGACGGCTTCTTTGATCTGCGCGTTCATCAATTCTATATCGGCTTTGCGAGAGGACAATTCAGCTTGAGCCTGATCATATTCCTGTTGAGAAATGGCATTGGCCTTAATAAGAGTAGAAAGACGGTCATAGGTTGTTTGCGCCAAAGACAAATTAGATTGTATCTGCAGTAACGAAGCTTTTAATTTAGCAGCATCGATCATAAAAAGCAGCTGGCCTTTTTTGACCGCTTGCCCTTCATCAAAGCCAATCTCTTCAATCACACCGGCGATCTGGTTCTTTATTTCGATAGATTCGTCGGCTTGCAAATTCCCGACCAATGAAATTCTTTGTTCAATTTTCTCTTCTTTGACGACTGCGGCCACGACACTGACCGGAAATCCGCCCGGCCCGCGGGCATCTTTCTTACCATGACCGCATCCGATGGCAACGGTGGCAAGCAGTAAGAAGGTCAAACCATTTAACATTGCGCGTAAGTTCATAAGCATTCCTTATAATAGTTGCTAATACAACCAGTTAATATCTAAACCAAATTCTCTGCAATTTTGAGCAAAACATTCTTGCACGTCTTCAAATCATTTTCGCTAACACCCGCCTGGGCCTGCGTCAAAGTCTTCTCAATCTGACGGACCAACTTCACCCGCAGCATTTTCCCCTTATCGGTCAAATAAACAAATTTCTTGCGGGCATCATCCTTGTCTTGCGTTCTGACAACAAGTTTACGCTTCCACATTCCGTCGACGAGGCGAGCAATACTAGTCTTGTCTTTGTATGTGCATTCCGCTAATTCTTTCTGAGTCTGGCCATCTTTCTTCCAAAGCGCGTCTAGAACCGCGAACTGTTCACAGGTGACATCATGACCAAACTTCTCAAGATTTTGGTTAAAACGGTTGGCCATAGCCCGGCTTGCGCGGCAAATGATATAACCTAATGAATTTTCTAAATCGCGGGATATCTTTGTCATAGGAATAAACGTTGCATATGCAACTATCCAAACATACTGGAAGGGAAT
>Ga0163144_10000840_pt1 | contig 72929 bp, 53 predicted proteins | sample OliLak19BULKMAT1_FD_123175 | JGI IMG/M metagenome (GOLD analysis project Ga0163144, IMG submission 123175) | Freshwater microbial mat bacterial communities from Lake Vanda, McMurdo Dry Valleys, Antarctica - Oligotrophic Lake LV.19.BULKMAT1 | ecosystem: Environmental > Aquatic > Freshwater >... | reverse complement strand
CTCGTGTGAACCCAATCGCGCGAGAAGTCCCCGCCCGTCAACCCGGCCGCCGCAAGGAAAGGGGATGCAGCAATGCACCCCCCGCGCCGCCCTGCCGCGCCCGGATTGAAAGCCAACCTCAAAAGCAGCACCATCGCCCACGCGATACGGATGCACGCTGCGCAGCAGAAAACAGAAAAAGCAAAAAATCAGATACCGGAAAGTTGTCCATCCACACATGTCAGCGCACATGCTGGCAGCAACGTCAGGCCCGCGAACTTTCATTCGCAACCGGTGCAGCGTTCGGGATCAGGCCCAATCGTTCAGCATTTCGTCGATCGCCGCGCTGAGTTTTTGCGGGGTGTCGTACGTGCCCTTGGCGATCTCAGCCTTGACGCGGTCGATCAGTTCCTGCCGCACCGGCAGACTGCGAATCTTGCCCATGTAGAACGCCACTTCGGAGGCCGCTTCCGAGACATCGACCTGGTCCTCCGATGTGTCGCTCGACGATCCAACGCCGTAGCGGCGTTTCGCCTCACTCGCAGCAGCAACCCGAGCCGCCTGCGCGCCGGCAAGCGAGGTGATGTTGGCTGCCTGGCTGGCACCGAGGATGAAGTTGGTAGTACCGGAGATGGAGGAGATATCCGTCATATTGATGATCTGTCCGAACGACGAGCCCCAAACATCAGCGCGGGTGGCGAGCGTCATGCCCGAAGCCCGCTGGGGCCTTGCCGATGTGACTGGCATGACGCGCTCCGCGCGAGGGCCAATCCCTGCACCTGGGATGGCAATCCGCCATCCCGGTCTTCGCGTTGGTCATGGGCCAAAGTCCTTTGGCCACATCTCCAACCCTGTGGAACCATCCACGAGGCGAGGTGGTATCGGAGTGCATCGGGGTCAATGAACAAAAAAGCCGTTAGGGTCGCTGTTCGGCGTAAGATACTGCGCTCGAAAGACTTAGTTCGAGTTACACACATGAAGGCCAAAGGAATATTTCGAGATTCTTTCGATTGCCCGACCAGCAGGCAGGGCCTGCGCGACCAAGAGTGCGCAAGTACAATTTGCGCGCGAAGTGTGAAGGAAATTTTCATGTTTGCGGGCTACTCCTCGGGGCGGACAATCCTCACAATACTGCTGACTGGTTTGGTTGCCAGCCTGATCGGATGCACGGTCAGACCCACGACCACCACGCCTGCTCCACAAGCAACGGCCAGAGAGCCCGCCCCGCCCGTGCAGTTCCTGTATCGGCGCGACCGCCAACGCCTGAGCGAGCAGAAAGAACGCGCCAAACTGCTCGCGTCGGACCCACAGGCTTTGCAGGCAGCGACATCCGCCACGGCGGGCGAGGCACCTCGGCCATTATCTCGCGATTTTGCAACGCTCTTTGATCTTCCCGGGTCAGGCTTGTCGACTGCGAACACGACTGGCCCAACGACTGGCCGGGATGGCAGCAGGCCGATGCCATTCAGTTCAACTGCTGACATGCCCATGGTGGGTGTCGGACTCGACGAGTCCGCCGTCGCCTCGCTCCTCCAGTATGACCTGACCGGCGTGCGTGTGCGCCTGGGTGAGCAGGCCGTCTACACGCTTCAGGTCGCTCGCTATGGACGCATACGCAACGAGCAACCCACGCCCGAGGAACTGGCCAGCGCCCGCAGCGCCGCCGAGCAGGCGGTGCTCGCGCTTCGCAAGGCCGGCGACGAGGCCTACTTCTTCCACGGACCCTTCGGCAGTTCCGTGACGGTCGGCGTCTTTGGCGAGGCGGACTATGTCGCGCAGGTTCGAGGCCCCGATGGCGCGATGACGACGCTCCAGCGCCCGTACGAGAGTCCGCTGCTTACAGCACTTCGCGTCAAGTTCCCGCACAATCTTGTCAATGGCAAGACCTATGAGGTGCGGAACAAGGGTGCCGACGAAGCCACCACCCAGTCGAGTTTTCTGGTGCGCATTCCGTAGGCCTGGCGCAGCGCATACTGGCCAAAAACAGCAAGCCCCGGCGTCGGATTCCGCCGGGGCTTGAAGATGACAGGAAGCGTTCCCCCTGACTTTTTTGAGTTGAGCGTAAAGGTCGCAACTTAGACGCGACGACGACGAGCGACCATCAGGCCAGCCACGCCCGTGAGCGCGAGCGCGCCGGGGGTGGGGACGGTGCCGTTGACGGTCACCTGGTCAAACCGGGCCGTGCCAGTGGTGGCATAGGCAGTAGCGGTGTTGGCGGTAGTAGCGATGTAGGTGCTGGTGCCGGTGGCGAAGACGGCAACGACGCGCACGCCGAAGTCGGCGTTGTTGTTGGCTGCGGTGACAGCGCTCAGATCGATGGTGCGGGTGTTGAACCAGGTGTCACCAGCGGTGCCTTCGAAGGTCACTGCGGTGATCCAGTTGGCGCCGCCGTCGACGGTGTACTGGCCAGCATAGAAGCGTGAGGAGGTGTTGCTGTGGCGCTGGTCGAAGGTGACGATGATGTCGGAGAAGCCGACGGTGCTGGCCAGGAACTGCACTCCGCGGCCGGCATTCTCAGCCCCTTGAGCAGCGAAAGTGGTGATGTTCCAGCCCGAGTCGTTGGTGCCCAAACCGGGAAGTGCGGTGAGCGGATCGGTCGAGCCACCGTTGGCATCGCCGCTGGCGAAGGTGGCGGTCGTGCCACCGACGAGGCTGGCTGTGCCTGCGCCGATGTTGGGCGTGAGGGTGCCGGTTGCTGCGGCGTTGTCGTTGGGCAGGGAGTTGAAGTTCCACTGCGTGATGATGTCGGCGTTGGCGATACCAGCCGTGGCGACGAGCGCCAGAAGGGCGAACTTGGTCATTGCATTCTCTCTGTTTTGGTCCTTTTCAGGACGCATTTTGACAATCCGCTCGGCCTCCAAGCCAAGCGGGAGCCAACGTTATCCTGAGCAGTCGCCTGCGGCGGGTGTAGAGGATGGTTTAGCAAATGCTTTGCGCAACATGAACATTATGTTTGGATATCAAACGGGTAGCCGAGCCTGATCGGACGGGAAACCCCGGTGATTGACTCGTGGGATCAGGACTTGCACGTGATTATCGACCACAGGCCACACCATACCACTACCACATCATGCCAGATCACGCCACATCACGCCGACGGGCCGCGCCAGCGCTGGGCGATGGGCATGCGGCGGCCGGTGCCGAAGGCGACCGAAGTGACTTTGAGGCCAATCGCCGCCTGGCGGCGTTTGTACTCGGCGAGGTCGATCATGCGGACGAGTCTTTGGACCAGGGCAGGATCAAAGCCTGTCTCGCGGGCGATGGTTGCGGGCGACTGGCGCTGCTCCACGAAGCGAGCGAGGACATCGTCGAGCACGTCATAAGGGGGCAGCGAGTCCTGATCGGTCTGGTTGGGACGTAGTTCGGCGCTGGGAGGTTTGGTGATCGTGCTTCTGGGTATTGGCGGGGACTGGCAATGGTGCAGTCCCGGGAGATCACGATACTGCTCGTTGATGAATCGCGAGAGGGCATAGACCCATTGCTTGCTCACATCGCTGAGCACCGCCAGCCCGCCATTCATATCGCCATAGAGCGTGCAGTATCCCACGGCCATTTCGCTCTTGTTTCCAGTCGTGAGCACGATGGCACCGGTGCGATTGGAAATAGCCATGAGGATTGTGCCGCGAATGCGCGACTGGAGATTCTCCTCGGTGATGTCTGGCATGACCTCTCCGAGTGTACTGGCGCGCATGGCGGTGAACTGCTGATTGATGGTGGTTCGAAATCCTTCGATGGGGTTGGTGATCGGGCAGACATCACAGCGCATGCCCAGGACTTTGGCCAGCGCTGCGGCATCGCTGATGGAGTGCTCCGAGGAGTATGGGCCAGGGAGGGAGAGGCCGAAGACATTGTGGGCACCGATGGCTGCAACTGCCAAGGCCGCGGTGAGCGCGGAATCAATACCGCCCGAGAGTCCGATGAGGGCGGACTTGAAACCGGTCTTGCGGAGATAGTCGCGAATGCCCAGCACGAGCGCGTGGTAGAGCATCGCGGCATCCACTGCGGTATGCGCGATGCCCTGGGAATGGGGCGTGAGAAGCGGCGAGGCGGCTGAGGGGGATGATGGGGATGATGGGGATGATGGGGATGATGGGGACAGGTCGATGGCGAGCATCGCGTCGTCGAACAAGTGACCAGTGCTTGCAATCGCACCCGAAGGATCGAAGAGGTAGCGATGGCCATCGAAGATCAGTTCGTCGTTGGCGCCAAGTTGGTTGACAGAGGCGACGTGGATGGCGTGGCGGCGTGCGTGGCCCGAGAGGATATCTCGATGCTTCTGTCCCTTGCCCAGCACGAAGGGACTGGCACTGGCGCTGAGGATAAGGGTTGCGCCAGCCTTGACGAGCGACTCCACGGGGTCGGGGCGTTCGCGATAGCGGCTTGAAAAGCCCGCGTCTTGACCCTTCCAGAGGTCTTCGCAGATGGTCAGGCCGACGCGCGTGTTCTGGACTGTGCCAGTGGCATGATCACGCGAAGGCACATCCACCAGGATGGAATCCTGGCCAGGTTCAAAGTATCGATCTTCGTCAAAGACGTCGTAGGTGGGTAGCAGTTGCTTGTCGTAACGATGCGTGATCTGTCCATCTCGCGCGACAACCAGCGAGTTGGTGCATGCGCCTTGGGCTGCACTGTCAAGGACACGCACCCGCATCGGCAAGCCAAAGACCGCTGTGATATTGCGGGGCATCGCGTCCGCGATCTCTGCTGCTCGACGCTCGCAGGCTGCGACGAAACCTTCTGTTGCGAGCAAGTCCTTGGGGGGATAGCCGCACAGGGCGAGTTCGGGAAGCAGGACCATATCAGCGTTTATGGCAGCGGCACGGGAGATGGCATCGGCAATCTGGCGTGCGTTTGCTTCGATGTCGCCGACGGTGGGGTTGGTGGTACAGAGTGCAAGCCGCATTGGTAGAGGGTACGGAGGGTGAAGCGGAGCGCGAGAGGTTGGTATTGCACAGGCCTGCTTGCACTTACTTTGTATTCATGCGGGGGATCAGGCTCGATCGAGTGCGATGTCCAACTCGACCACCATGGGAGGCAGGCAGGCGTTGTCGGTGCAGGCTTGATATCGCACGATCAGCAGCGGATTGCCCTTCCAATCACCGTTGCGTTCCAACACCACGGGGATTTCGAGCCGCCCGCCGCCCGAATAGACGAGCACGCGTCCGACATCGGGGACGCCATATGGCGTGCCTTGCGGGTAGTCGGCATAGGCCGCGATGCCCGAGCCGTTGTGAATATCGATGCGAAAAGGCACCAGCGCGTCGAGCAGGTCTGGCGCGGATTCGCCAGGAACACTCATATCCGCAGCGATCACATGAAAGCCGGGATCGATCTGCACGAGGATGGTGCATTGGGCGGGAGCATCGGCGGCAACTGTCAGTCGCTCGACGCTCGCGAAGACTTGGACCGCGTCTGCTGCCAGGTTTGCACCCATGCCACGAGCATGGGCAACAGGGGCGGCATGGGCAGCATTGGAATCGGGGTTGGTGGTTGCTGAATCGTCTGCCAGTGATCGCATGCTCTCGACACTCGCGGGCTGTTTCAAGAGGCGAAGCAAGGCGCGAACACTCTCCACGCAACCTGCGGGACTTGCGGCGATGCGTCCGCTCTGATATGCCAGCGCTTGGATGACAGTCGCGTTCTCTCCCAGATCAAGCAGCGCGTGCATCATGGTTGCAAAGCCGCTGGGGTTGGCGCCGTCGTGAGTCGCGCAGGCACGGACAAAGAGATCGGGCTGATCGGCGCGGGTGTCAAACCAGGCATCACTTGTAGAAAATAGGGAGGTGGCTTCGCGGACGAATTGGATGGCAGAGTCGCGCCGCCCCACTGCGACCGCAGCGCGAGTGAGAGCGGCGTAGTCCTCGAGCAGGGCCAGCGTATGAGCCGCGTCGCCTCGGGCGGTGCGAACCAGGCCCGATGGGGTTTGCAAGCGCTCGAACAACGCATCGAAGGCATCAGCGGCGAGTTTGCGCAGCGATGCGTCGTCGAGTTCTCGACCTGCACCATCCAGCGCGGCGATCATCTGGCCGTTCCAGTTGGCCAGCACCTTGTCATCGGTCGCGGCGGGCTTGCGGAGGGTTCGGGCCTGGAACAAGCGGGCCTGCACGCGCTCGAACTGCTGGGCAAAAGTCTGATCGCTGATGCCCATTCGGCGTGCGATGGCATCGGGCCGCTCGCGCAGGCGGAGCACCCATGTCGCGGGCTCGTGGGGATGATGGGGGTCGTGGAAGTTTGGATCGGCGTCGAGGCCGAAGACATCCAAAGCGAAAGCGATGTCGGCGTCGGTATTGGTATTGGGCAGGGCCGAGAGTGCTTCGCGGACTTGCTGGGGAGTCCAGATGTAGTTCAGGCCCTCGCGCCCATCGACTTCTGCATCCTGGGCACTGTAGAAACCACGAGGCCGACCCGCCTGGTCCTGATCGGACAGTTCGTGGGTGACATATGTGACGATGCCCATGGCGATTTCACGGTACCAAGGATCGCCATAGATCTTTGCGGCTCGCGCGTAGACGCTGAGCATTTGCGCCTGGTCGTAGAGCATTTTCTCGAAGTGCGGGACTGTCCAACTCGCGTCGACGCTGTAGCGATGGAAGCCGCTCCCACCACCGCCGGATCCGCCCAGATGGTCGTGCATGCCGCCGCACGCCATGGCGTCGAGCGTCACGCGTATGGCCCGGTCGATTGCAGCCTTGGTGTCGGCACTGGCAATCTGACGCGCGTCGAGCAGGAACTCGATGAAGACGGGCTGGGGAAACTTTGGTGCTGTGCCGAAGCCGCCATGCGTCGCGTCGAACATCGCGAGGATGCGCGCGAGCGCGGTCTCGACGGTCTGTGCGTCCAGGGGTGCGGTCGGGGGCTGAGCGGCGACGTGCTCTGCGACTGCCTCGGCGAGTTTGCTGGCCTGCTCCTGCACCTCGGCACGCTGGGTTACATAGGCGTTGCTGATGCCTTCGAGTACTTGCGTGAACGTGGGCATGGCGCGAGCGCCGGCGAAGCGTGCGTCGCGCGGGTAGTAGGTGCCGCAATAGAAGGGGCGCAGCGTGTCGGGCTCGAGGAAGACACTCATGGGCCAGCCACCATGGCCGATCATGGTGATGGTCGCGGCCATGTAGACCTCGTCGAGGTCTGGTCGCTCTTCGCGGTCGAGTTTGACACAGACAAACTTATCGTTCATGATCGCGGCGGTCGGCTCGTGCTCGAAACTCTCTCGCTCCATGACGTGGCACCAGTAGCAGGTGCTGTAGCCGATGGAGAGGAAGATGGGGACGTTTCGACGGCGCGCCTCGGCGAAAGCTTCTTCGCCCCAGGGCTGCCAGGCGACGGGATTGAATGCGTGCTGGAGGAGGTAGGGGCTGGTGCTGTGGAGGAGCTTGTTGGGAGAGCGTCCGGGCGGTATAGGGCGCGTTGCCATGAAAAATTCTCTTGAACACCTAAACACGGAGAAGCCATGACTAACGGCGTATCTGGCTGCCCATGGTTTTGATCACCAGGCCCAGGAAGGTTTTGCCGCGGAGGCCGTCGTGGGGGAGGATGGCGGTGGTGGTTGCGGTTGATTGGAGCGCAGCGTCGGGGGTTGATGTTCGTGCGTCGATGTGGGCGGGGGCGGGGGCGAGCGTGTGCATTGCGCGGACGCTGGATGTGATGGCGGCATCCCAGGGCAGGCGCATGGCTGTGATGGTGGCAACGCCCGGAATCGCCCGGACTTCATCGTCGATGTGTCCCATCATCAATTCGTCGGTGCGACCGTTGGTTGCGTCGGAAAGGGCGTGCGCGGCTGACTCGAGCGCGGCGACATCGCCACTGGTGGGCATGGCATCCGGATCGGCGAGGCGGACCATCGCAGCACGCAGGGCGGAGAGTTCTCCAGCCAGCACATCGCGGAAGTGCATCAGCCTTTCGCTTGTTGCCTGCAACAGGATCGGCACGGCGATGGTCGCGAGCGTGTCGCCCATGCGCACCTCTGCCTGCTGGGCCAGTGAATGTGCTCGCGAGCGCGCGACGGCCAGGGCGTGGCGGGTGGCGAAGCGATCTAGCCCGACCACGACGGGCAGGCTGATTCCCGGATCTGGTCCACCCTTGAGCAGATCGGCCGCGACGGCAGAGAGATACGTTGCGTTGTCGGGATAATCATGGTGCCTGAGAAAATGACGCAGCGACGCGCAGGCCGGTTCGTCCTCGATGTGCTGGGCGGCTGCCCACATTTCCTGGACGCTGTTTTGCGATGCGAACGCGAAGGTGAGCACCTCACGCTTCCAGAGGGGCGTGGTCCAGGACCAACTCTCAACGAAGCGGCGATAGGTTGGAATGCGGGCCGCTGTCTGCAACGCAGACATGCCGGCCAGCCCGCCCGTGCCCTCGACGGGCACGGGGAGCATCGTCACCACACGCTCACCAAGCAGCAACGCTGCCATTGCGGGAACTTCCCGCGTGGTGAGGTGGTAGGGGCTGACGGCGATGACCATGCTGCATAGTAAGAGCCGAAAGGTGCAAGGCCTTGGCCCCCTTGGCCCATTGGTTGATTCGAGGGACTTGCGATCCTTGATTTTTATTGTATTGTCTTGACCAACGCGACGGGCGGGGCGGGCGCGAAGCCAGCCTGACCGATGGCCTGGTTGCTTGCGATGAGTAAACGCTCTCGCACCGCGTCCAACTCGGTGGTCTTGCACCAGACGGCAACACTGAACGTGTTCGCGGCTCCCATCGATGTGAGCGCACAGGTGGCGGGCTTGGCAGTGATGCGGCCTGGCAACTGATTGGCCACACCATGCAAGATCTCGCGGGCTTTCTCGATTGGAATAGTCGCGTCGGTCCCCACGTTCACGTCTGCCACTCGCTCGTCGTAGGCCGTGGCATTGGTGATCACACCGCTCACGATCGCGCCGTTGGGGACGATGATCTTGCGATTGTCCAAGGTTGTGAGAATCGTGGAGAAGAGGCTGACCTCGTCGACGATGCCGGTCTGACCGCCCGCGGTGACAAAGTCGCCAACCTTGAAGGGACGGAAGATGAGCAGCATGACGCCACTGGCAATGTGGCTGAGCGAGCCTTGGAGGGCCAGGCCGATGGCGACGCCAATGGTGCCCAGCAACGCGACCAGACTGCCGACCTGGACACCAAAGCTGCTCAAGCAGGTGATGACCACTGCGGCGAGCACGATCCAGCGGACGAAGTTGCCCAAGAAGCGGACGAGCGTTTCGTCGAGTTTGGCGCGACGGCAGGTGGTGGCAACGACCTTGCCGATCCAGCCCGCGATGATCCCCCCGATGATGAGGAGCACGATCGCCTTGACAACCGGCAGGCCATATGTCTCCACAAGACGCATGATCTTGTCGGTATCCAATTCGCCACCGATCACAGCGTTTGTGGCGGCTTCGCCTAGCGGCTTGGGATCTGGTGGCGGGGGGGGGGCGGGGGCGGGGGTGGGGGTGGGGGTGGGGGTGGGGGGAGGGGGAGAGGAAGAAGTGGCGGGTTGGGCAAGTAGAAAAAAGGGCAGATGGAAAAGATTCAACATGGTCATCGCAAGTCTCCAAAGGGGTGCGGGCCAACCTTATTCCGTTCAATCTGGACAGTCCCTGATTGGGTAGTCCCTCAACAGGCATGGCTTTGTTGAGTGTTTGTTTGGAGCGTCGGGGGATCAGCACGGGACCGGCAAGGGACCGGCACGGGATCAGCACGGGACCGGCAGCGTGAAACCCATTGGCTTGGGCCGCGTCCAACTCGTGACAGAGCCGGAATGTCCGTACACTCTGTTTGCGTGATTGCCAAGCTCATCCTGTCAATTGCGTGCTGGTGCGTCGAAGGTCGACGCAGGTGTGATTGTGATCGAACGACTCGCCTGCGGAGTCCATCTCTGGAGCCTTGTATGAAGTTGATGCAACTTGGTCGCCTCGCTCTCCTCTCCCTGGTTCTGAGTGCGGGCACCATCGCCCTGACTCCCATTGCCCGGGCTGATGATGACAAGAAAGTCATGAGCAGCGAGCAGACGTTCGGGGTGGGCAGCAAAGCGCCCGCGATCAAAGTCGAGAAGTACCTGAAGGGCAATCCGATCAGCGAGTTCAAGTCGGGGCATGTCTATGTTGTTGAGTTCTGGGCCACCTGGTGCGGCCCTTGCATCCGCGCCTTCCCGCATCTGTCTGAGTTGCAGGAGGCCAACAAGGACAAGGTCACGTTCATCGGCATCAACATCTGGGAACGCAAGTACGACGACAAGACCATCGACACCATCAACAAGTTCATGGAAAAGCATGGCACCAACATGCGCTACACCGTCGCCTATGACGGCAACGCGAAGGCCATGTCCAATGGTTATATGGTCGCGGCGAATCGCAACTTCATCCCGCACGCGTTCGTGGTCAATCAGGAAGGAACGATCGCGTGGATCGGGCATCCTGGCGAACTTGACGACGTGCTGCCCAAGGTTCTCAACAAGACCTGGGACATGACAGCGGCCAAGGCCAAGTTTCAGGAGGAGGCCGAAGCGGGTCGCAAGGAGCAGGAACAGCAGGCCGCGGCGCAGAAGGAAATGAAGCAGGTTGAGCCGCAGATCAAGGAACTCCAGCGTCTGCTGAGCGAGGGCAACAAGGAGGAGGCTCTGCCCCTGATGCTCGAAGTTGCTGAGAAGGCTCCCAACGTGGGCATCGGCGCAGCCAGCCAGGCGTTGACGTACATGTTGATCGAGAAGAAGGACTATGCCAAGGGGTATGAATTCGCCAACAAGATGGTCGATGGTCCCTACGCCAACAACGCTCAGGCTCTGAACATGATCGCCTGGACGATTGTTGATCCCGAGGCGGGCATCCAGCAGCGGAACCTTGACATCGCGCTGAAGGCCGCGAAGCGGGCCAGCGAACTTGAGAACAATCAGGAACCCGCGATTTTGGATACGCTGGCGCGCGTCTACTTTGAGAAGGGTGACAAGGCGAAGGCCATTGAAACTCAGACCAAGGCTGTCGAGCTTGCCTCCGGCGAGATGAAGGCCGACTTGCAGAAGTCGCTCGAAGAATACAAGAAGTAAGCATTCCTGCCCTCTGCGATTCACAACGCCAGAGGAACTTGTAGAGCAACCTGAAGACGAACGCAAAGACGAACGCGAAGCCACGGGGCTTCGCGTTTTTCATTGGAACATGTGGAGCTGACTGGCGAAGACGGCGAGTGTGAAAAGGCCGTTGCCTGATTGCAGCGACGCACGCATTGACGTTTGATCGATATTTGGATCTACGCTTTGCCATGGGCATCATCGCTGCACGAGAGTTTCGCCTTCCCGATGGGCGCATCTGCGTTGTCCGCTCGCCAAGCCCGAGCGAGGGTGAGCCGCTGCGAGCGTTTATTGTCGAGACGTTCGCGACCACCGACACGGTTTTGACGTGCCCAGATGAGTTCAGGCTCACGGGCGAACAGGAAGCGGCGTTTTTAGCAGAGCGTGCGAACTCGCCCACTGGCGTGAGCGTGGTCGCGGAAGTTGAGGGGAAGTATGTTGGCATCGCCGGGCTGGAGCCTGTTGCAAAGCGCCGTGCCCAGCACAATGTGTCGCTGGGCATTATGACCGCGCAGGCATTCCGGGGTGTGGGCGTCGGCCATTGCCTGATGCAATCGTTGATGGACTTTGCCCGCGCAAACCCGATCATCCGGCGCGTGCAGCTCGAGGTTGTCGCCGCCAATGAGCGGGCAGTCAAGTTGTATGAGCGACACGGCTTTGGCGTGGAGGGGCGTCGGGTGGGATGCTTTCAGCGTCGGTCTGGCGTGTTTGAGGACGACCTCATCATGGCGTGCCATGTGAAGTCGTGATGCGGCGTGATGCGGCGTGATGAAGCATGATGAAGCGTGATGCTGTGTTGCAACGGACTGGCGATCTCAGGACTTGGAACGCCCGAGTTTTGCGCGGAGCAGCGAAGCACGCGCGACGCGTCGCTGTTCCTGATCAAGTTCTCGCCCCACTGCTCGCTGCAGGTGGGCGGGCTGGACCAGCAGCATCAGTTGATTGACGGTGCGCAGATCAGGGAAGTCGCTGGGGGTGCGCAGCAGCCCCATCGTCACCCCGAGCCGGACCAGGCTGAGGGCCTGCATGGCTTCGTCGGTGTTCATGAGTCGGGCATGGGCGAGTGCGCCCCAGGCGCGCCAGACCTGGTCCTCTAGACCTACGCGGCGCTTGGCGAGCAACTCGCGCCGAGCCAATCGCTCATACTCAACGACCTTGGGCAGGATGTCCCCTTCGAGGTCCTGCACGATCTGTTGTTCGCTTTTGCCCAGCGTGGTCTGGTTGGAAATCTGGAAGAGGTCCCCCACTGCCTCGCTGCCCTCGCCATAGAACCCGCGCACGGCAAGGCTCATGTCCTGGGCGGCGCGCTTGACTTTCTCGAGTTCGCCCGTCAACCGCAGCGCGGGCAGGTGCAGCATCGCGCTCATGCGCACGCCCGTGCCGACGTTGGTGGGACAGGCCGTGAGATAGCCAAATCGCGGGCTGTAGGCGTAGTCGAGTTGGCTCTCGATTTTGTCGTCGATGCTGTCGATGTCGCTCCAGGCATGGGTCAGCGCCAGGCCACTGCGGATCGCCTGAATGCGCAGGTGGTCCTCTTCGTTGATCATGATGGAGAGGCGCTCATCGGGGACGCTGATGGCGACGCCGCGCGGATCGTCGTTGGGATTGGTCCCTTTGCCCTTGCTGTGATTCTTGGAGATGAGGTGGCGTTCGACCAGCAAGGCGCGATCCAGGGGCGAGGAGGCGTGGAGGTCAACCCAGATCAGTTGCGGCACCAATTCGGCACGCATCAGCCATTCCCTGCTGATGTCCAGCGTCGCCTGACGATCCCGGCGTGTGGCCTTGGTTGCAAACAATCTTCCGGCGAGATTCCTCGCCAGCCGCACTCGCGACGACAGGAGGACATCCGAAAGTTCGCCCTCGCCCCGCAGCCATTCTGCTCCAAAGTCCAGGACCGGAACGGATCCGGCACTGGCCGAAGTTGATGGGGTTGATTGTGGATTTGGTGGCGGCTTGGGTTTCTCGCCCTCGTCGCCTGGCTTGGGTTTGTCTCCGGACATATCAGGTGCATCGCTCACGCAACACCCCCTTCGCTCTCGACCTGTCGCAGTTGATCGCGCAGCCGTGCGGCGGCTTCATAGCGCTCATCCCGAATGGCCTGGTCCAGTTCGTGGCGCAAGACGCGAAGCCGCTCCATTCGATGCTCGCGCAAGGCACGGATGGCGATGTCGTCCACTTCGGTATTGGCGCGGGATGCTCGCAGCGGTGTCTTGCCCACGTGGGTTTGTCCGCCATCGTGAGCGCGTTCGACCAATGGCATCAGTTGCCCCTCGAAACTCTTGTAGCAGTCACTGCAACCCAGCAAGCCGTGCTGCTTGAAGTCCTGATAGGTGGTCTTGCAGGCCGGACATTGATTGGCCCGCATCGGCTGGGCCATGGGCGGCACGACGGGCGTCAGTCCCTGCTTCATTACGTAGTGCTTGATGAGGTCTGTGATCTGCTGCTGGGGCCGGACGCTGATGCCGAACTGCTCTGCGCACTGCTCGCAGAGATGGCGCTCGATCTTCACGCCGTTGTGCACGGACAACTCATGCACAGTCGCGTCCTTGTCGCAGTGATCGCACTTCATGCTAGATCGTAACCCCTTTGCGTGGTCTTGATATCACGTCACGCCAGAGCGGATGCAGTTGGTCTTTACTGGGAAAGACTGCTTCCCATCAAGACAACAACCCTTCCATACAGGGAAGGGTTGTCATGGGTTCGATGATGATACGGGTTTAGACCGCAGACTTCTGCTGGCGGGTGTAGCCGTACTTGCGCTTGAGGGCCTTGGTGACCATGCCGGTGCGAATGGCCTTGGTGCTGACGCGGATGCGCTTAGTACGCTTGACGCCGCCCTTTTCAACTACTGCCACGATTTCCTGCAGGTTTGGCTTGAATGAGCGGGGGGTGATGCCGGTGGGCTTGAGACCGAAGCCGCCCTTGGCAATAGCTTGGCCGCGCCAAGCGCGCTTCATGCCTCGGGTCGTCTTCTTGCCGGTGATTTCGCACTGAAAGCCCATGGTCCACCTCTAAGTACTTTTCGAAAAAACCAAACTAAAACCAAACCGAGACGGTCTGTCCCGGGCCACTAGTATTGGCTGCTCGACCCGTCGGTTCAAGTGGGCTTGGGAGCGGCATTGTCGGCGGTGAGAGACTGAACAAGTCGCATGGGGCAGGACTGGGGCGGGACGGGGGTACTCCTGCTCTCTAGGATCGGGCATGAAGCACTACCCGATATCGGCTCTGCTGATCGCCATGACGCTTGCCAGCCTTGGGGGGTGCAAGACTTCGGTCGGTTCGAGTCAGCGACCGACGAGTGAAACGCTAGAGACTCAGGCACGGGCGAGTCAGGCACGGGCTACGTCGGTGCTTGATCTTCCACCCAACGCTGCCCCGGTACCGGAACTGCTGCCGCTGTCCTTCCTGGCGGGACGATGGATCAGCGTCAATCCCAACAAGACCGTGAACGAAGAGCATTGGTCCAGCCCGCGGGGCAACCACATGGTCGCCCTGTATCGACAGATACGACGCGATGGAAAACCGGCCCTGGTTGAGGTCTCGCTGGTGACTGTTGAACCCGCCAAACCTGATATGCCCGCCACGCCGGGATCAAGTGGATCAAGTGGATCAAGTGGATCAAGTGGATCAAGTGGATCAAGTGGATCAAGTGGATCAAGCGTCAGCCCTGAAATCGGACAAACGAAGGTCATGCTGCGGCTGCGTCATATGCACGCCAACCTGGAAGTTCCGGAGAATCAGCGCGAACTTTCGCTCTTTGAGTTGCGGAGTGCGGCCGACAACCGTGCAGCATTTGTTGGTGTTGGAGACGCGGTCCAAGTGACGAGCGTGGTGTATCGCCTGACGAGTCCGAACACGATGGCTGTGGAGGTACAGTTCGCGCCCGATTCGAAGGAGAAAGGGTTCACGATGAACTACACCCGCGAGGCGTTTGTGAGACAGGCTGTTGGACCCACGAATACGCCCGCTGAACAGCCCAAGAAGTCATCGTGAGCACTCCCGTTCCCGTCATCTGCGGCCCGACCGCCGGCGGCAAGAGCGATCTTGCGCTTGCGCTGACGAGACTTGTTTGCGAGACATCGCAGGGGCGCGAATGTTGGCCCGGCGGAGCGGCGATCCTCGCGGCCGATGCGTTTCAGGTGTATCAGGGGCTTGATATCGCCAGCGGAAAGCCAACCACGAGCGAGCGGGCTCAATGTCCGCACCTGCTGCTTGACATTGTCGATCCTCGTGAGACTTTCACAGCGAACCAATGGCTGGCGCTTGCTCAAGGCGCGATCGCGGATTGCGTGGCTCGTGGCCAACTTGCGATCGTGGTCGGCGGAACGCACCTTTATATCAAGTTACTCATGGATGGGATGTTTCAAGGCCCGGCTGCGGATGAGGCTTTGCGTGAGCAATTGCGCGGGCGGGGCCTTTCGGCGCTGCGAGAGGAACTGGCACGGGTTGATCCTGCGGCGGCGGAACGCATCCATCCCAACGACGAGCGTCGCACGATTCGAGCGCTGGAGGTCTACCAACTTACTGGCAAGCCGATTTCTGAGCATCAGACACAGTGGGATATTGATGAGGAGGCAAACGCGGAGGGGTTCACCTTCGTGCTGACCATGCTCGATTGGCCCGTCGAACTCATCAACCGGCGCATCAACGCGCGCGTGAAGCAGATGATGGAGCGGGGCATGCTGGAGGAGACGCGCGGGCTGCTCGAGAGCGGTGCCCTTGGTGCAACAGCCCGCGAAGCACTGGGCACCAAGCAACTGGTGGACTTTTTGGAGCGGCGTTGCACGCTGGAAGAAGCCGTGGAACGCATCAAGATCGACACGCGGCGGTTTGCGAAGAACCAACGCACCTGGCTCAAGCGACTGCGCACTCGTTCTGGCACGATGGTGCTGGATGCGAGCGTCGCGTCGAACGATGGGACTGCTCAACATGCAATTTTTCAGGATGGGACTTTTCAATCTGCGACTAATGAGGTGGCTGCACCGCCGGTTGGCGAGTGGGCTCAGCGGATATTTGATCGACTCACGGCTCTTTGAGCGGATTGATCAGTTCGGTCGCCATCGGGCTGGGTCCGGATGGGCCGATGAGGAGATCTGCATATCGGGGAGCGGGAGAGGTGCAGGTTGTGGAGCCGGGCGTGGAAGTTGTGATGGCGGGAATTTTTCCCACGACCAACACAGGATGGACGGTGCCATGCAACCCTCATCCGAGATAGCGAAGAAAAATATGTTCATAATCCTATCAAGAACCTAAAATAGATACAAACTTGGCAACAAAATACCAATCAGAACACGTACATATCACTGCGAACCCTTGACTGTGTTGATTCCGCTGTCTTTCCTCCCAACTCAAACGGTGTGGAAGGCCGAATGGTGTGACACCAATTCCTCTTGTAGACCATCTCACGCTCGAACAGGACCAACTTTTTTATGGCCAAACGGCCCGCAAGTTCCACTGCTTCCAAGACCGCTCCCAAGAAGGCTGCCAAGGCCAAGGATGGCGATGCGCCCTTCGACGCAACCACTGCAAACCCACAGGAGGTCAGCGTCGTTGAGGCAAAGAGCGTGGGCGGACCCAAGGGGCGGGCTCGGTCGGGCAAGGGGCGAACGTTCGCTGCGTATGCCGGGGGCAGCGCCAAGGGCAAGGACCTAGTGATCGTTGAGAGCCCGAGCAAGGCCAAGACCATCAACAAGTATCTGGGCGGGAACTACCACGTGATGGCGAGCGTGGGACATGTGCGCGACTTACCAAGCAAGAACCCAAAGGGTGTCAAGAGCCCCGTGCCTGGTGTTGACCTTGAGCGTGACTTCAAGCCAACCTATGTTGTCAGCGAGGACAAGGAGCGCGTGGTCAATGACCTGAAGCGCGCGGCCAAGGACGCGACCAGCACTGGCGGCACTGTGTGGTTCGCGACCGACTTGGACCGCGAGGGCGAGGCGATCGCGTGGCACCTTGCCGCCGAGCTGGCGATCCTGCCCAAGGACGCGAAGCGCGTGGTGTTTGCGGCAATCACGAAGGCGGAGATCGACCGCGCGTTCAAGAATCCCCACCCTATCGATGAAGATCGCGTCAACGCCCAGCAGGCGCGGCGGATCCTAGACCGCATCGTGGGGTATCAGGCATCGCCATTGCTGTGGAAGAAGGTGGCCCGTGGTCTGTCTGCGGGGCGTGTGCAGAGCGTGGCGACGCGATTGGTTGTGGAGCGTGAGCGTGAGATTCGCGCGTTTGTGCCCGACGAGTACTGGACCATTGAGGGTGTCTTTACGCCTGAAATGGCCAAGGCTTCGGGTCTGGTTGAGGCCTGGGGCGTGTTCATCGCTCGTCGCGACGACAAGGGCAATGGCCCGACGATCAAGTCGCAGAATGCCTGGTTTTCCGAGCAGGGTGCGTTCAGCGCTGAACTGATCGAAGTCAACGGGCAGAAGTTTGATCCGCGCATCAGCGTGGATGCCATCATCGGCCCGATCAAGGAATTCACCAACGAGATCATCACGCAGCGCATGGCCCGCGCGAGCAGCGCGTTTGGCACGCCATCTGCCCATGACATCACTCCTTCGGTCGTCAAGATTGCCGAGATGTGCGGCTTGCGCGATGTCAAGACCACACTGACGGCCAACCCCAAGGGACGCGGGCCGGACAAGCATGTCCGCACGATCCGGGGCAGGCTGGACAGCAACGCCAAGTACACGATCCAGTCGCTGGAAACCAAGCGAACCACGCAGCGTCCCTCTCCACCTTTTATCACCAGCAGCATGCAGGCCGCCGCGGCCTCGCGGCTTGGGTTTGCGGCCCAGCGCACCATGCGAACCGCCCAGCAGTTGTATGAAGGTGTGGACATTCCAGGCGAGGGGCCGGTGGGTTTGATCACGTACATGCGTACCGACAGCACCCACATCTCTCGGGAAGCACTGGAGATGGTGCGCGGGTACATCGGCAATCAGTTTGGCGACAAGTATCTGCCCGAGAAGCCCAACTTCTTTAGTAGCAGCAACAAGGATGCGCAGGAAGCCCACGAGGCGGTGCGCCCCGCCAGCATCGATTATCCGCCCAGCAAGGTGCGTCGCGCGTTGAATGACGATCAGTTCCGCCTGTACTCGCTGATCTGGGAACGCTTTGTTGCCTGCCAGATGGTGCCGGCGGAGTGGGACAGCACGACAGTGCTTATCAGCAGGTCGGGGGGTAGCGATGATCGCGGGGTGAGTGGTGGCGGGCGGGATGCCGGGCCTCGTTGTGTGTTTCGAACCAGTGGTCGCGTGCTGGTGTTTGATGGGTTCTATAAGGTTGCGGGCGTGCCTACGGGCGGGGACCAGCAGAACCTGCCCGCGCTGCGCGAAGCCCAGCCTGTCGCGCCGGTTGGCTTTGAAGTCGAGCAGAAGTTCAGCAGTCCGCCCTCACGATACAGCGAAGCAAGCCTCATCAAAACGCTTGAGTCCGAGGGCATTGGCCGCCCTAGCACCTACGCGAGCATCATCAGCGTCATCCAGGATCGCAACTACGTCGAGAAGCAGGGCAGCGCGTTCTACTCGACTGACCTGGGCGAGGTTGTGACCGACAAACTGGTTGAGGCCTTTCCTGACATCATCGATGTCGGGTATACCCGCGAGATGGAGAGCCAACTCGACAAGATCGAGGAGGACCACCTCGACTGGGTTGCGATGCTGCACAACTTCTACAAGACCTTCACGAAAGATCTCGCGCTGGCCGAGACCAATCTCAAGCACGCGAAGGCGGAGATTATCCCTGCGCCGCCCGAACTAACCTGCCCCACCTGCGCCAAGGAAGGCCGCGGAGACAAGGTCGGCCTGGTCTACCGCTTTGGCAAGAACGGGCGCTTCCTGTCGTGCAGTTTGTATCCTGATTGCAAGTACGCGGCGCAGGTTGATCGTGAGGGCAAACCAGTCGGCATCGAAACCTGCGATGTCGCGTGCCCCAAGTGTGGCGCTGGCATGACCAAGCGGCTGGGGCGCTTTGGTGCGTTCCTGGGCTGCGTGAACTATGGGAACAAAGAGAAGCCCTGCGATGGCATCCTCAACATCGACCGCAAGGGGAAGGTGACGGCCCCCAGTCAGCCGCCGCTGCTGACGGATCTTCCCTGCCCCACTTGCGACAGCCCAATGAACCTTCGCAATGGTTTGCGGGGTCCTTGGCTTGGTTGCAGCAAGTTTCCCAAGTGTCGCGGGCGCGGCAAGTGGAGCGACGTTGATGAGACGCAGCGCAAGGCCCTTGAAGTTGCGCTCAAGAACCATGACAAGGCACACCCCATCCCAATCATCAAGACCTTGACGGGGCGACCATTGACGGATGACAATGGCAAGCCTCTGGCCACAGCACCGACGGTTGAGCAACTGGAGGGGAAGAAGAAGGGCGCGGAGGGGGTGGGGGCGGGCGAAGAAACGCTGGAGGCGATTGCTGAGGAAATGGGTGTGTAAGGATCCATGCTCTGCGCGCTGGTCATGTGGCTGGTACTGGATTCACCGATCCATTTACCGATTTATCCACCAGCGCACGAACCGCTTCGTCATCCATATGACGGACAGCGCAACCAAGAGAACGACGAGCGTCCAGCGCACACCGCCCGAACGCGCAGCCGCGATCACGTAAAGTGCAAGTGCAGACCATCCCAATGCTGCCATCATTCTGCGAATGCGCGCTGGCCACTGCTTCCTTCGCACTTCCGGCAACTCGAATCGGTTTTTTTCCCCGCACTCAGAACAAGTCACCACCCCACCCTCAATCGCTATCCCGCCGAATAAGTACCCGCACTTTAGGCAGACGGCGTTTTTCGGACGCGCGCCCTCAAGACCGGCGAGTTTCTGGCTGGTTTTCGCTGCAATTCTATTTGTTGCTTCGTCTTTGTCGCCCACCAGTTCCCTCCCAAGATCACCAAGCGCGCTACCAACTTGTCCGATATTCTTCCCTCTCCAACGTCTCCAACACCGAACCCATCCTCGAACCGATGAGTATTGGACAGTTCAGTTGTCAGTACCTGCCACGATGCTGCCACCGTGCTCAACAGTGTCTTGCGTGGCTAATTCATTCTGGAATAACCTATGTGCGGAATCGTCGCCTATGTCGGTACAAAGAATTGCCAGTCCCTCCTAATCGAAGGCATCAAGCGCCTTGAGTACCGCGGGTATGACTCGGCGGGTCTTGCCACGATCCACGATGGCAAGATCAGAATCGTCCGGGCTGTGGGGCGCGTTGCCAACCTTGAGGACAAACTCGAAAGCATGGGCGGGCTCCCGGGCAACATCGGGCTTGTGCATACGCGCTGGGCAACGCACGGGGGAGTCACTGAGTTCAACGCCCATCCGCACTCTGACGACAAGGTTGGGATTGCGGTAGTCCACAACGGCATCATCGAAAACTATGCGACCCTGAAGACCCTGCTGGAAGAAAAGGGGCACAAGTTTCAGAGCCAGACCGACACCGAAGTGCTGGCGATGCTGATCGGCGAGTTGTACGAGGGCGATCTCGAATCTACGGTGCAGGCCGCGCTGCGTGAAGTCACCGGCGCGTATGCCATCGCAGTGATCTGCGAGAAGGAGCCCAATACGCTGGTCGTGGCTCGCAAGGGCAGCCCGCTCATGATCGGCATCGGCAATGGGGAGTATGTGGTCGCCAGCGACGGCGCGGCGATCATCAGCCACACCAGCCAGGTGATGTTGCTGGACGACTACAACGTGGTGAAACTCACGCCCGACGGCATACGCACGAGCACGATCCACAACGTGCCCACCACGCCCAAGGTGCAGCAGTTGGAGTTGGAACTCGAAGAGATTGAGTTGGGCGGCTTCCAGCACTTCATGCAGAAGGAAATTTTCGAGCAGCCAAAGGCGCTTCGCAACACGTTCCGCGGACGCTTCAACTCGGAGGAGGGCAAGGTCATCCTGGGCGGCCTTGCAGATCATGCCAAGGAACTGGTGAAGGCCAAGCGCATCGCGCTGCTGGGGCAAGGCACAGCATTGCACGCCGCGATGATCGGGCGATACCTCTTCGAGGACCTCGCGAAGATTCCCGCGACCAGCGAGTTTGCCAGCGAGTTTCGCTATCGAAACCCTATCATCGAAGAGAACACCGTCACCATCGCTGTGAGCCAGAGCGGCGAAACCGCGGACACGCTGGCGGCCCTGCACGAGGCCAAGGACCGCGGCGCAATTGCGCTGGGCGTGATCAATGTCGTGGGCAGCACCATGGCCCGCGAGACGGACGCGGGCGTGTACCTGCGCGTGGGACCGGAGATTGGCGTTGCGAGCACCAAGGCGTTTGTGGGCCAGGTCGCGGTCCTGACGATGATCGCGATATGGTTTGGGCGTCGTCGCTTCATGGGTGCCAACGACACGGGCACGCTGCTGCACGAACTGAGCCAGATTCCCGACAAGATCGAGAAGATTCTCTCCTTTGACCAGCAGATCAAGAAGGTCACGGAGCGCTATGTCGAGCGCGAGAACTGGCTGTTCCTGGGGCGTGGGTACAACTATCCCACGGCGATGGAAGGTGCGCTCAAACTCAAGGAAATATCGTATATTCACGCCGAGGGCATGCCGGCGGCGGAGATGAAGCACGGCCCCATCGCGCTGATCAGCGAGGGCATGCCTGCGGTCTTCATCGCCAACAAGGGCAAACAGTACGAGAAGGTGATGAGCAACATTCAGGAAGTCCGGGCCCGCGGCGGGCATGTGATTGCGGTCGCGACCGAGGGCGATACCAACATCAAGCGATACGCAGAGGACGTGATGTACATCCCCGAAGTACCCGAGTGTCTCAGCCCGCTGCTCGCGGTGATTCCGCTGCAGCAAATGGCCTATCACGCGGCGGTACTGCGCGGGCATGATGTGGATAAGCCCAGGAACCTGGCAAAGAGCGTGACGGTGGAGTGATGCTCTACGCGGCCTGTTGGCGGTGGCGACGGTGGCAAAAAATGTCACGTTGTTCGAACCGTCAATGTATAGGGACAGCAGGAAGAATTGGGGTTGTTGGGCGAAAATGTTTCGCTGGCATAAGCGTCCAGATTTTTGGGGATTTTTGCCTTGGCAGACAGCAACCTATGTCAGCAACTCCGCCATTTTGGGCGTGCTTGCCAGGTACTTCTCATGCACCGCCTTGTAGTGTTTCACGTAGATCGCGTCGCACTGTTCGGGGGTGGGGAAGTTCTTGCTGAAGCCGGGCACGGCGTGATCGATCGTGCTTTCCGCGGCTTTGATGAGGTGGGCCATCAGCGTGCGCGGGTCTTCGGCGCCGACGGCAACGCGCACAGTGGTTGGTGAAATACCCGCGTCCTTGAGGGCCTGCTCGCTCATCTCGCTGTGGCTGGTGATGGCAGGGCAGAGCACGACGGTGTTGGGCTGGCCCAGGCTTACCTGGTGGCCAAAGATCGGGTCCAGGCAATCGAAGAATCGCGTGAAGGTGATGCGGTCGATATTGGGACGGGTGGCTCGCGCAGCCACGGGCGAGGAGGCCTGTGCCGCTGAGGACGATGACTGCTTGCCCTCAAAGTCAAAGGTGAAGAGGGGCGCAGGGAAGCCCTGGAACATCACTTTCTGGCGCATCGCGCTGTTCTCGTTGCCCTCGGCCGCGTTGCTCTTGACGTTGATATCGGGATGGCATTGCAGGAACTCGGCGAAGGCGAGCGTGTTGATGACCTTGTGCAGCATGCGCACTTCGAGGGTGTGCATGCCATTGATGACTTCGTAGGCCTTGTCGCTGTCGAGGAACGCGCCCTTGATGTAATACACGTTCCAGAACATGGTCTCGTCCCAGTTGTAGACGCGGGGTTTACCGTCGGGAGACGTGCCGGGCATGCTGTCGTGCTTGCCCATGAACATTCGCTCGTTGCGTGCAATGACGACGCCCGCAGTGGTACTGCCGTGCCCTGCGAGGTCCTTGGTGTAGGAATGAATGATGAAGTCGGGGCGCTCGAGGATATCAACTTTCTGCAAGGGGCGATGCAGGAAGGGCGTGCCAACGGTGCTGTCGCAGATCACTGTCAGGCCCCGCTTGTGGGCCTCTTTACAGATGCCGGGCACGTCCAGCACATAGCCGTGCGGATTGCACGGGCTCTCGATATACACGTAGACATGGCGCCCGTCCGCGATGCGATCGGCGTTTTCCAGCTGGGCTTTTTCGAGGGCACTGACAAAGGCCTCGACGGTGTATCCGTCAAAGAAGTTGACGGAGACGTCCATGTTGCCCTTCTTCGCGTACCAGTCGTGCATGAGCTGGTACGTCCCGCCATACACGTTTCGGCTGGTGAGCAGGATGTCGCGATGGCCGACGATGTGGCTCAGTGTCGCATCGACCGCCGCCATGCCGCTGTTGAAGTTCCAGGCAAAGTATTCGCCCGCGTAGGGCCCAGCCTCGATATCGACGATGTGATTGGCGAGGCTGACATTCGTGGGGTTGAGCAAGCGCGAGTAGACCTCGAGCATCAGTTCCTTGCCCTCGAAGGCATCGGTCACCCATTCCGCGCAGGCGTAGATGTAGGTCGCTGTACGCGTGATCACCGGCTTGGCCGAGAAGATCGCCGTGACATTGTCGAAGATCGGGTATGGTCCCTTGGGCAATCGCTGGGCGGTGCTGGGCACGAGGCTCTGGTAGTGCTTGCGAAAACCGTGTTGCAGCGTGTCGAGCATCTTGGCCAACTGGAAGCACAGGAACTTCTGAGCCGCGAAGCGCTCGACACGATCCTGACGCGGCAACGCGGCGAGTTCTGCCACCCCCAACTCCCACATGCGCTTGAGGTCGGCATGCCCGCGATACAGATGCTCGGCAAACCCGCCCATGCGCTGGCCATACTCGCTGGAAGGCTCTATACCAAAGTGCTTGAGTTGCTCGTTGACCAGCCCTGCGATGTCGCCCGCTTGGGTTGAATGTCGTCGGGGTGAGATTTCCTTGGCGAGGGCGATGTCGCTGCCAGGAATATGCGCGGGCAGATGGGTGATGCCGTGGGTGGGGACGGGGGTGGAGCCAGGAGTGGAATGGGGCATGGGAAAGGGTAGGGAATAGACCGGGAGGCCTGGGGCTGCGTCCTAATAGGTGCCTGAACTCGCGTTCTGGCTGCGTGTGGCGACAAATATTCCCGCGTCGGGGCAGTGCAATTTTTACTGTTCGAGAATTGGATGCACAAGCACGCGATAGGACGGGAATGCCGCGAGCAGACTTTCTCGTTCGCGCTCATCCATGATGCACAATGCGGTCGCCAGGGCATCCGTCCGTGCTCCATCTTGTCCGATCACTGTGACCGCCACAGTTTGCTGACTTCCCAAGCCGGTACGCGGGTCGAGCAGGTGGCTGTAGCGCACGCCATCGATTGCAACGAACTGATGGGATGATCCCGATGTTGAGATGCAGAGGTTGGAGAGTGTGATCGGGACGGACTGCGGTTGGTCGGCGTTTGAGGCAATCGCGATGCTCCAGCCAGTTTCGTTTGGCGGAGCGTCGCCCATCGCGATGTCGCCGGCAAGTGCGACCATACATCGCGGGTGACCGGTTGCAGTGATCGTCCGCACGGCCTGCTGCGCAGCGTAGCCCTTGGCGATACCGCCCAGATCTAACCCAAGGTTTGGGCGAGCGAGCGTCAAGGTTCGCGCGGCCTCGTTGATCGAGACCGCGCTCATGCCAATCTGAGCGCGGGCGTGTGCAAGCGCGAGCGTGTCTGGCAACTGGCTTATGTCGCGGGATTGACGCCATAATCGCGAAGCGTGACCCAACGTGATATCAAACGCGCCGCCTGATGCATCATGGATGAACTTTGCTTCTTTGAGCACCGCCAGTAAATCATCGCCTGCATATTGCGGCACACCAACCGGGCCGGAGGCAATCCGATTGAGTTCGCTGTCATGGCGGTAGTCACTCAGCATCGCGTCCAGAGCCGCGAGTCGATCGAATCCAGCAGCAGCGGCGTCGGAAGCACTTGTTTTATCATTGGCATAGAGCACGATTCGAGCGGCGACGCCCATCACGACGCGACGATACTCAAATCGTGAGTAGTTGGGACTTGCTGTCGCTAAGTGCTTTGGAGTATCCGCACCATGTCCAACGCACCCTGCGAGGTAACACAGTGCGATCAGCAGGCTAGAGACCGCCGCTATCATGGATCGGGGTTGAAAGGTGGTTCTCACCCGCATGGGCCAATTGTTCGCACCCATCGCCGTCGCTGCAACACTCGCGGGAAGTTGGATGATTGGAGCGTGCGCGACTCGGGGCGTGGCGCGACATGCTGATAGATCAGGCACTCGGCCCGCTGTTGCGGTAGAGCCACCAGCAAGAATTGTTGTACAACCTGAAGAGATCGCCCAGGAAGTGTCTGGTGCTGCGTTTGGGATTCGGCTTCGCCTTGTTCCTGGGTCGAGTGATGGCACCATCAAGCCGTTCTACATCAGCAAGACCGAAGTTACCTGGGAAGCCGCTGATGCGTACATCTATAAAGTCGATGAAGAGATTGGCATGCCACCCCCTGGTGGTGTGGATGCTGTCACCCGTCCCAGCAAGCCGTATCTGCCGCCCGATCGCGGCTTTGGTCACGATGGCTACGCGGCGATCACCATGTCTTTTCACAATGCACAGCAGTTCTGCAACTGGCTGAGCAGGCATAGCGGCAAGAAGTTCCGGCTGCCGACCGAACAAGAATGGCAGCACGCGGCAACCGCGGGTGGGACTGTGATGGACGCAAGTCCACTCGCAGACCACGCTTGGTTCGCTGACAACAGCAATGGTTCGCCACATCCAGTCGGCCAGAAACTCGCAAACGCGTTGGGCTTACATGACATGCTGGGGAACGTCCAGGAGTGGTGTGTCTCGACTCAAACGCCTGGGATAGGCGTGACCCGGGGCGGTTCGTACCGTGACGGCCCGGACAAGGTGAACGCAACGCATAGCGAACCGAGCAATCGTGCGTGGAACGCCAGCGATCCGCAGATTCCCAAGAGCAAGTGGTGGCTCGCCGACGGACCGTTTGTCGGATTTCGCATCGTGTGTGAAGCAGAGTGAAGTCGAGTACGCTTGCGTGGTTGCCACGGCAGACCGACAGAGCAGACGGTTTGAAACGGAGCAGGTGATGTCAGACTCTCGTCAGTATGATCGTCGTTCGTTCGTGAAAGTTGCAGCGGGGGTGCTGCCTGGTGCTGCCGTGCTTGCTGGCCTTGCGGGTGAGTCACACGCCACTGCGCGTCCCTCGCCTTTGCCTTCCCCCGCGCCCACACCAGCCAAGTCCCAGCCTCTTCATACTGGAAATCTTCGCATAGGCCTGATCGGGTGTGGTGGTCGTGGCACCGGTGCTGCGGTCCAGGCGCTACGCGCTGATCCGAACACCACGCTCGTCGCGATGGGCGATGTGTTTGGTGATCGCCTTGAGTCCTCGCTCGCAGGCATCGGGGAAGAATTGGGTGAAGAGGCTGGCAAGCGGGTGGACGTGGCACCCGAGCGTCGCTTCCTTGGGTTTGATGCGTATCAGAAAGTGATCGATGCGGGCGTGGATGTGGTGCTGCTGTGCAGTTATCCCGCCTTTCGACCGGCGCAACTTGCGGCCGCCATTGCCTCGGGCAAGCACGTCTTTGCGGAGAAGCCACTGGCAGTGGATGCTCCGGGCATTCGCAGCGTGCTGACGAGTGCGAAGATCGCCAAGGAGAAGAACCTTGGCCTGCTCGTGGGCTTCTGCTGGCGACACAACCCGGGCATGAAGGCGGCGTTCGAGCATCTGCACGCGGGCGGCATTGGCGAGGTGGCGACGGTCCACACGACGTACCTCACGAGCACATTGAGCAAGCGCCCGCGCAAACCGGAATGGTCGGACATGGAGTTTCAGCTCCGCAACTGGTGGCACTTCACATGGGTCGGCGGCGATCACATAGTGGAGCAGGCAATCCATTCGATTGATCGCCTTGCATGGGCCATGGGGGATCGCCTGCCCGCCCGAGTGAGTTGTCTTGGCGGACGAGCCGCACGCACTGGCCCCGAGAGCGGCCATGTTTTCGATCACTTCGCTGCGACCTACGAGTATGCGGATGGTGCGCGAGCATTTCACAGCACGCGTCAGATCGACGGCTGTCCGAGCGACAATACGGATTATGTCTATGGGACCAAGGGCACTGCGGTCATCAATGGCTGGGCACCAACCTATGAGTTCAAAGATCGTGCGGGCAGCGTGACATGGAAGGGGAAGGGCACGCCCGAAGAAGCCTCGTCGATGTATCAACTGGAGCATGATGCGCTGTTCCGCTCGATACGGACCGGCTCGCCAGTCAACGATGGGGAACGCAGCGCAAACTCGTGCCTCATGGCGATCATGGCCAGGATGGCCGCGTATACGGGACAAACCATCTCGTGGGAACAAGCGATGAACTCGCAGGAGAACCTCCTGCCACCATCGATGGCCTTTGGCCCGCTGCCCACGCCCGAAGTGGCCGTGCCTGGCAGGACCAAGTTTCTGTAGGCAGCACCCTGCGACCGAGTGTCGCCAAAGACCCGGGGCTTCAAGGCTCGATGTGTATCGTCAAGATGATGCGTTCTCAGAATTTAGCATCCGTCCATAATTGCGAGGCTCTCTATGCATCACACACACGCCGTCTCCCGTCGCGACCTGTTGCAAGCCGCTGCACTCTCAGTACCCACATTGGCCGCTTTGGGAACTTTGGGCGCATCGGCGGCGCCAGCGCACGCGCATCGACCCTCTGCCACACGCGCTGAAAAACAGCCCGGCGACTATCGCCTTGGAGTCATTGGCTGCGGCGGTCGGGGCGCTGGCGCGGTCGTCGACTTTCTCAACGCGGCACCGCAAGCACGCCTGGTCGCGATGGCCGACGCATTTCCGGATCGTCTGGCCTCAGCCCGTCGGGCACTGGCGGGCGAGGACGCTTCGATTGCCGGTCGGATTGACGCGAAGGATGCCACATGCTTCGTTGGATTTGACGCGTACAAGCAACTGCTCTCGCTCGAACTTGATGTCGTGATACTCGCGACCCCGCCTCACTTTCGACCCATCCACTTTGCCGCTGCAGTCGCTGCGGGCAAGCACTGCTTCATTGAGAAGCCCGTTGCGGTCGATCCCACGGGTGTGCGAATGGTCCTCGCGGCGGCCCAGGCAGCCGACCAACGCAACCTCCGCGTCGTCACTGGCACGCAGCGCCGCCACCAGGCCTCGTACCTCGAAGCGATGCGAAAGATTCAAGAGGGCGCGATCGGAAGCGTGGTTTCCGGCAGTTGCTACTGGAACCAGGGCGGGCTTTGGATGAATGAGCGCAGGCCCGAGTGGTCTGATATGGAATGGCAACTTCGCAACTGGCTGTACTTCACCTGGCTCTCGGGCGATCACATCGTCGAGCAGCACGTTCACAACCTTGATGTCATGAACTGGGCAATTGGCAGCACGCCTATTCGCGCGAGCGGCAGCGGGGGACGCCAAGTCCGGATATCGCCCGCGTACGGGCATGTGTTTGACCACTTCGCGATTGAGTACGAGTATGCGGGCGGCGTGACGATCACCAGCATGTGCCGTCAGATCGAAGGTTGCGACTCGCGCGTCGAAGAGGTGATCGTCGGCACCGAGGGGCGCATGGTGCTCTCGCCGGGACGGGCTCGCATCGAAGGCAAGCATCCGTGGAAGTTTGCTGGAGAAGACCACAATCCCTATGAACAGGAGCATCGAGATCTGGTCGCGGCAATCGCCAACAACCAACCTCTCAACGAAGCCAGGCGGGTCGCTGAAAGCACGCTGACAGCGATCATGGGGCGGATGTCGGCGTACACAGGCAAAGCCGTGACATGGGAGAAGGCCATGGCGAGTGAACTGAACCTTGCGCCTGTGGGTTATGAACTTGGTGCATTGGAAGCCGGCGAAGTCGCGGTCCCTGGACGCACGCCGCTGATCTAATCCATCGCGTCTGTGCTCAATCGTCGTGATCATCAATCCATCGGAAGTCCAAGGAACGCCAGCATGCATCGCCGTGAATTTCTTACAGTGACCGCCGCGGCAACTTTGATCGCAGGCCGCACGCGGGCAGAGACGAAACTGTCCGGGGCTGGCCTCCTGAAGCAATCGGTTTGCCGGTGGTGCTACTCCGACATTCCACTCGAAACCCTCTGCGAGCGAGCGCAGCAACTGGGACTGCATTCGGTCGAGTTGCTTGGTGAGAACGAGTGGAACATTCCTGGGCGTTTTGGCCTCACGTGTGCAGTGGGAAACGGCCCAACATCGATCGCGAACGGTTATAACCGCATCGAGAACCACGACCGATTCACGCAGGAACTCGAGCGGCTTATTCCCAAGGCTGCTGAGGTAGGTGTCCCCAGCCTGATTGTGTTCAGCGGAAACAGAGCGGGCATGTCCGATGACGAAGGCCTCAGGAACTGTGCCGCAGGACTTCGAAGTATCACGCAACTGGCTGAGAAGCACAACATCACCCTCGTGATGGAACTGTTGAACAGTCGTATCGATCACAAGGACTACATGTGCGATCGGACGAACTGGGGTGTGCGCCTGGTCGAGGAGGTTGCCAGCCCGCGCTTCAAACTCCTCTACGACATCTATCACATGCAGATCATGGAAGGCGATGTGATCCGCACGATCCGCGATCACGCGATGCACATCGCCCACTATCACACGGCGGGCGTACCGGGCCGGCGTGAGATCGATGAGAATCAGGAACTGCAGTACTCCGCTATTTGCCGCGCGATCGCGGATACTGGGTTTGATGGTTACCTTGGCCAGGAGTTCATCCCAAGCAAGGAAGATCCGTTCGCGTCGCTCGAACAAGCAATCCGTCTTTGCCGCGTCTGATTCAATACACGAAAATACGTTGACTAAACAATGGCCAGGGATCAAGACACCGATCAAATCACCGCCCACTTTCGCACAGGCACTGCTATGTCTCCATCAAACACCATCGTGACTCGTCGCAGCATGCTGCAATCTGCTGCGTTCGCACTACCTGCACTTGGCGCGCTTAGTGCTCTCACGACGAGGCCCACTGCGCGTGCCGCGCAGCTCGCACAACAGGCCCAGCCAGCGGCGCCGGTACCGAAGCGCACGCTGCGCAAAGCCGCCATGATCGGCATGGTTGGGGTTGGCGACACACTGAGCGAGAAGTTTCAAGTGCTTCGCGATTGCGGCTTTGAGGGCGTCGAGGTTGATTCTCCATCGCGGGTCGAGCAGACCGAAGTGATCGAGGCCGCGACCAAGACCGGCCTCGTCGTTCATGGAGTTGTCAACAGTGTGCACTGGAGCAGGCCACTCAACCATCCCAGCGACGCCATTCGTGAGCAAGCGATCCAGGGCATGGAAACCTGCCTTCGAGATGCGCACGCGTTTGGCAGCACTTCCATCCTGCTCGTGCCTGGTATCGTCAATGACGACATGCCCTACGACGAGTGCTATCGTCTTTCGCAGGAGCAGATTCGCAAAGTGATCCCGCTGGCCCGTGAACTGAAAGTCACCATCGCCGTCGAGAACGTGTGGAACGGCTTTTTGCTCTCGCCCCTCGAAGCCGCTCGCTATGTCGACGAACTGAACGAAGGCCCGGGCGAGCAGCGCATCGCATTCCACTTTGATATCGGCAATGTGATCAACTCTGGCCGCCCCGCTCAGTGGGCTCGCATCCTGGGCGGTCGCGTCGCCAAACTACACATCAAAGACTTCTCGCTCAAGAACCGTGACGACAAGGGCCTTTGGAAGGGGTTTGATGTCGAACTTGGTGAAGGCAATGCCGACTGGCCAGCCACGATGCGCGCGCTCGATGCCATCGGATACTCGACTGCGACCAACAAGCAAGGCAAGGGCAACTGGGCCACCGCCGAAGTTCGAGGGGGCGACCGTGCCCGTCTCAAACAGATCAGCGATCAGATGGACCGACTCTTCAAGATGTGATTGAGGCGACCTGACTTGCTCAAGCCGACTCAGCACAAGCCAACAAAGCACAAACCGACTCAGAAGCAGCCGACTCAGATACACGCAGGAATCTCAGGCTGAGCCAGCCGGGACATTGCCAAGTGGACTGCTAAAAAAACAGCACGCGGTTTGATAGCCCCGCGTGCATACTGAAAATGGACAATTGATAGTGCCGCTGTTTTGCCCGCTGTTTCAAACGCGGGACTTAGTTGTTGCGCAGTTTATTGAGCAGGCGGAGAATCTCGATGTAGAGCCAGACCAGCGTCGAAAGCAGGCCGTAGGCCGCGTACCACTCCATGAACTTGGGCGCGCCCGACTTCACACCGTCGTCAACAAACTGGATACTGGCCACGAGGCTGAGCACCGCGAGGACGATGGCGATACCGCTGACAGCAAGGCCCAGGGGTCCGCCCTGATGAATAGCGCTGATGCCGTTGAAGCCCAGCATCGGGAGTATCCAGGAAGCCAGGTAGGTCATGCCCAGCCCCGCGCAGCCCATGCACAGCACGGTCATGGCTGTCTTGCCCAGACGAATGAAGCCCATGGAATATGCCACGAGGCAGCCCGCGAAGCACCCGAAGGTGATGAGCACTGCGTTCATGACGATACCAGAGTTGAGGCCCTGCTTTGCGCCCATGCTCGCGAACATAAGGCTGATCCACCCCAGGAACAATCCCTCGGCAATGGCAAAGACTGGCGAAAGGAACGCGGCCCAGTTCTGCTTGAAAAACAAAGCGAGGCTGATAATCAACCCCAGGATCATGCCGCCCACGCCCAGACCGTTGGCGATCATGCTGGTTTCCTTGTTAAGCGCAAGGGTCCAGTTGACGACCGCCGCGACCACGCAGAGAACTAGGAGGATGCTGGTCTTGATGACCACGCCTTGGACGGTCATGGTGCGTGATGCCACGGACTGGGAGGCTTGCTTATTCTCTGCCTTCTGAAGGTCGGCCATGATGCCGCCCCAGCGTTCAGTGGCAAATGTCTTATCGTTGAGGACTGGATTGCTGCCGATGGCCATATGAGAATCCCCTTATGCGAAGATTGCTGTGAAAGGCGAACGAGTTGGGATCAGACAAACCCCACAGAAGCCGCCAAAGACTGGTACGAGGAAAAACCTCGATTGTTCAGTTTATCGGCGTGCCGGCGGGCTGGCCCGCAAATCGATGGTGGTTGAATCGAAAGCAGCAAATTGTCATGGCTATTTTGGATAGCGGAGTACGCAATCCTTGGTGTGCTATGGTCGTTCCAGTTCGATAGGAAGGGCTGGGCGGGAGTGCTGCGTTTGCATGTTGTAGTGCTGATCCATGAGCGGGATGACTTTGATCCGTCGCAGTATCTGATGCTGGACGTGGTGCGGGTGCTGCGCGAGCGAGGGGCGCGGGTATCGGTATTACAGGGCTGCGATGGTGCGCAGGCAGAACGGCTTTTGTGCGAGGCATCAGGGGACGGATCACCACTGGCGTGCGTCGTTCATGTGGACTTGACGCGAGTGCCCCAGGAGCATCTGGCCCTGGCGAAACGATTCCCGGTGACAATCAACCTGGGAGCATGGGACATTGCCAAACGGGCGATCAGCCAGCAAGTGGTCACGAAGGGCGACGAGTATGCAGGGCCGGTGATAGTCAAGACCGACAACAACTGCGGGGGTCTCAAGGAAGCCCAGCGCACGCGCGACCGACTTACGACTCGCTGCATCCACGCGGTGCACAGCCGGCTTCACTGGACGATGCGGAGCGAACTGGCTGCAAAGGCATATCGGCTGTATCAGCACTCTCGCGATGTGCCCTGGACGGTGTGGATGAACCGGGCACTGGTTGTCGAGCGATTCACTCCAGAGTTTCGCGATGGCAAGTATTTCCTTCGCTCGTGGGTCTTCATGGGCGAAGAAGAGACGCTGTCGCTGCGGTGGTCGAGCCAACCGATCGTCGCGCTGCCTCACGTGGATGGACGCTGCTTCCTGGAACCAACCCCTGAACATCTTCCCGAGGAACTTCGAGCGCGACGACGCGAACTGGGCTTTGACTTTGGGAAGTTTGACTACGCGCTGGTCGACGGGCGAGCTGTGCTGTATGACGCCAACCGCACGCCGACCAATCGAACCATGACACCCGAGCAGGTCGCGTGGCAGTCGGGAAAACTCGCGGATGGGTTGGAGAAACTGGTGCTGGATCGAATTGTGAAGCCTGTCGATGCGTGAAGTTGTTTGATTTCTGCGTCTGTCTTGTTTGCGAGACTGCCAAAGAAAACACCCGTCGCGTGCGCGACGGGTGATTGAGACGGGAATCATTTCAAACTCAGCAGCAGTTACTTGAGCAGATCGCGAAGGATGCGATCCTGCTCGTCGAGCCACTCACGGTAGCCGCGATCACCGCCAAATCTCAGGAGTTTGAGATTGGGATTGTTACGGAAGATCGCCTTGATGCGTTCGAGGGACTGACGGGCCTGACCGACGAAGGAGGCACGGTCACGATCCTGAGCGGCCTGAGCCGCGGCCAGTCGTCGGTTGTAGGAAGCAGTGAGGCGACCCTCGGCGCCCTGATCTTCCTTGGTCCGCTGGCGATACTTGATTTGGATTTCCTCGGACTTACTGATGGGCCATGGATAACCCTTCACGCGCTTGCCCACCCACTGGATTTCGGGCACCTTCATGAGTTTGGCGAGGTCTTCGATGGTGTCGGCACGGCCACTGGAAAACTTGATCTTCTCGGCAGACTCGGCGTTGAGCGTCAGCACTTCGGTTTCGCGATTGACAAGGACATCGCCCGAGGTCGTGTCAGGAAAGTACTTGAACTTGCCATTCTCATCCAGGCTGCCCGAGAGAGACATTTGAATCTGCATCGACCGCATGAGGAGCGGATTGTGCTTGCCCCGCTCAGAAATCTTCTCCATCATGTACAGGATTTCTTCGAGTTCGAAGCCCTCGACCGGGTTGTTGGCATCGCCACCGAAGGCAGTGCAGCCGCCATACTCCCCGTCGGTGGTGAAGTAGATTTCTTCGACGCAGTGCATGCTCATGGCCGCGGCGGAGATGGCGTGGTCGATCCAGCCGACGACCCGGAACTTGGGCTTGAGTTCATTCTCGATGATGTCGCTGAGTTTCTGGAGTTCGAGGAGAAAGCCGCCACCCGAGTGGACTCGCAGCACAAGGATCCCGGTCCGGTCGGTACCAAGTTCCTTTTCGAGAGTGGGAATAGCCCTACGGATGATGTCGGCGGTCATGTAGATGCCGACTGTGTGGCCGTTCTGCTCGTCACCCATCGTGAGCACCAGTGCACGAGGAACGCCCGACTTGTAGGCGGGTTCGTCGCCCTCGAACTGCTTGTCGTTGGTTGCGGTGTCCGATGGCGAGGCGGCCTCATCCTCAGCACCATCGGTCTTGGCAGCATGATCGGGAGGGGTGGACTTGTTAGTATCGCCCACATCGCCGGATGCACCAGCATCGCGCTGCACATGCTTGAGTTCTTCGGGCAGCACCATGCGCTCGGTCTCGATGCCACTCTGGCTAGTCTTGATCCAGACAATGCCACCCATCTCGCGGGTGATCGTGCCTTGTAGCACAGTGCCATCCTTGAGGGTGACCTTGTCGGCGGCAAAGGCGGAGGGCGTGGTAAACAGGCCGACGAGGGCGATGGCGCAGAGCATCAGCCAGCGGATCATGTTGGGGGATTGCAGATTCCGTCGCATGGAGTTCTCCGAAAGTGAGTTGACCAGCAGTGGGTCGAATGGGGACAGGTCTATGAGTTTGGTGCTAGCGAGACTGAACGGGTTACTCAAACGTTGCAACCGTCTGTGCAAAGCCGGGTAGTTCAAAGCCCAATAGGTCAAAGCCGGGCAAGTCGAAGGTGGACTGGACCTTACTTCTTGTCGAGTTGCTGATCTGTCTTGATGCGGTCCTTGAGATTGAGATAGGAGTCGATGTCGGGCTGGCCTTGTTCGTTCATGGGGATGCCATGCTCGTTGGACCAGCGGGGCTGGATGCCCTCGCCATACTGGCGAACAATGGTGATGATTTCGTCGATTGTTCGCTGCTGACGCCCGCGGGCGGAGCGGCGCTCCTCCCATGTGCCCTGCACATTAATTTCCTGGTAGTCGCGCAGGGCCTTGAGGAGGCGATTCTTGGACATGTCCAGGCCGTCGGCCCAGCGCTTGATGATGTTATCGACTCGCTTGTCGACCGCGATGCCGTTGCGCGACAAGCCCAGGGTGTCGAGCAATTCATCCTTGCTTGAGATGGTGCCCTTGCTGAGTTGGAGTTTCTCGGCGATGTCGGCTGTCAGGGTCAGCACGTCGTTACCCTGCCAGCGAGCGAGTTGATCGATGGTGTCCTGCTCGGACTCCTTGCCACTGTCCGTAAGCAACTCTTCGCCAGGATTTTCGGGGTAACTCTCGAAGTACTGGGGCTTGCCATCGACATATCGAACGCTGAGAACCTGCTCGACGCGCGACATAGCACGGATGACTTCCTCGGGCATGCAGCCCCAGTTGGCAAAGCCCATCGCGGTCTGGAGGCTTGCCCCGCGCCACTTCTCCTTGACGCGCTCGGAACTGCCTGAGTGCATGGTGCTGAGGTTGCCAATGCCACCCATCTTGCCTTCGGGAGAGAAGTAACGATCGCAGGAGACCATGGGCACAAAGCAAGCGGCGCCCATGGCGTTCTTGACCCAGAAGACAATCTTGGGTTTCTTGTCGCCATAGATTGAGGGGATGTGCTTGAGCAGCACGTCATTGACTGGCACGGCTCGGAAGATATTGAAGTTCTGTTCGAAGGCCTTGCGGTCTTCCTTGGATTCTGCTTCGCCACGCGACCAATCAACATCCATCTCAAAGATCAGGACGTCGGCACCGTTGGCATAGGCATCCTCGACAGCGTCCTTCATGGGCGTCTGGGTGATCTGCGACCCGAACTCTCCCTTGAGCGTCATGTAGTAGTACTTGGTGCCGGTGTTGCCTGGTGCGTCGGTTGCGACGGCGGTACCGAGCGCTGGGCCACTGGCGGGGGCGACTAGTTTCGCATCATCCTTGGTGGACATCTTGGCTTTGTCACTGGCTTTATCATTGGCTTTATCATTGGACTTTTTGGCATCGGCTTTCTTGGCACGCTTGATATCGAGCAACTCTGACTTCTGATACTCGGTTTCAAAGGCGATGCCGTTGACGGAAGACTTGAACTTGACGGCCTTCTCAGTCTCGGACACCACCTCTCCTTTGAGGGTGTTGCCGTTGAGGAAGATGAGCATGTCCGCACCCTCGCCATCCACACGGGTTGTACCAGAAGCGGACTGAGCCGATGCGGGTATCGCGCTCACGACCATCGTCGCCACCCCAGCGAAGAGGACCAGAGCCGAAGTGAGTGCCTGCTTGTGTGGGTTGATGCGCATGTCCGGGTATCTCCTGCGATTGCGTGACTGTTTCCGCTAAGGTAATGAGCCATTAAGGCCAATGGGCTGGAACGACTAGGCACGATTGTCAGAACAACAACAATTGATCGGTGGCAGGGTAGTGCCACTACACCGCGATTGCAGAGCACGAACGCGGCGAATCACATGCTTGTTGAGACACGCGAACGATCCACTAGTTCCCGGGCTTGCGCCAAATCCAGAACTCGACCCTCCAACTGGGCATCGAGCACCAAGTCCAGCAGGTCCTTAAACTGCTTACCGGGCTTGAGACCCCATGCCACCAGGTGATCGCCGGTCAGGATTGGTTCGGGTGCGAGGCCGATACCGTCATTACTGATAGCGATGACCGCATTGGCAATGGTGTGGGCAAGGGTTGGGTTTTGCGCCTGAAGCAAAGCCTGCGCATCCGCGAAGCCGAAACCGCAGGCAAGTCGTTTCTGTGCCGCGACCGGCAAAGCCTGCCATGATCCATCGGCAAGCCGAGGCAATACCCGCAATACCGATGCGAGGCGGTCGCGTTCAAGGTTGCTCAGGCAGAGTGCGGACCTGGTTTGGCTGATAATGGCTTCGCAACGCGGGTCGCTCATCGCCAAACCCACCTGTAAACCAAGGTCCAACAGCAAGGCGGCAAGGCACAGCGAAATGCCACCGGCTGAATCGGTGCCCGACAGCCCCCCCTCAGCAATCGCGGCCTCTGGCAATGCTGCGAGTAATCGGGGCGTGAAGCCCGCGACCATCGAATCGCTGGGCAAGTCGATGCCCTGGAGGACCTGGCGGAGGAGACAGAGATGCGCGAGCATCGTGATCGCTCGGGCACGGGAGGGATGCTCCATCATCTGGCGGAACTCGTCCCCGATGCGTTCTTTGCTCACGCCTTGCAGATCGCCTGCGTGCCTCGTGATGGCGCTCGCGGTCTCTGGAACGATGGCGAATTCGAGTTTGCCGGCAAGCCGCACGGCACGAAGCGCACGGAGATGGTCCTCCGCCAGACGGGCATCGGGGTTCCCCACTGCTCGCAGGAGTCGCTGCTCCAGATCGGCAAGGCCACGAACGTAATCGATCACCAGGCCTTGGGAGACGCTCACACACTCAGCGCCGGGGTGGGCCCCCGATATTGATGGATCGCCCGGAGTGGCGAGTGGATCAAGGAAGAGCGCGTTGACGGTGAAGTCGCGGCGCTGCGCGTCCTTGGCAGGACTGCTGAACGTCACGGCATCGGGACGGCGCTTGTCCGAATAGGACCCGTCGGCGCGGAAGGTCGCGACCTCGATGACTTGCTTGCGTAAGTGGCCAGCAGCGTCGGCAACATCGATCCGCACGAGCATGACGCCAAAGTGGGCACCGACCTCTGCTGTGCGAGGGAAAAAACTTGCAATGGCCTGCGGCGTTGCATCGGTCACCACGTCGTAGTCGCTGGGGACGCGGCCTAGAAGTTCATCGCGCACGCAACCGCCCGCGAGCAGGGCTTGGTGGCCTTGATTGCGCAGCGTTTGGACAACGGAAATGGCGGCGGCACGGGCCGGGAGCATATCGGATCATAGCGAAATTATGAGGGAAGTTCGTCTGGTGATCGATAGCGAGCAGCAAAGTTCGCTGCGTCATTTCGGGGCTCTGTTGCTCGGACGTGCATGGCAAACCAACGAAGTTAGACTCCCACTGCCAGCGCATCGCGATCGCTCAGCATGCCGCCGTCGCTGCGCTGCTTCACGGTGCCATCGCGCTTCCAACTGCGTTCGCAGCGGAGGTCGGCGCGGAGGTCCTGCACCTTTGGCTCCTTGGCGGCGCTGTCAAGCGAGACGCGAGAGACGCCCAGCAGGTCGGCAAGATCGACGAGATCAAAGCCATTGCAGAGGCCTTCTGGATTGGGCAGCGTGATGCCCGCGTCGAGGGGATTGTCGATGCCGGAGGCCTTGGCATGTTCGAGCACGAGTTGGGCCTGCTTGATAACCTCCAGCAATTTGGACCAGCGCGGGTCGACCTTCACTTCGAAGGCAGTATTGTTGTTGCCTTGGGCGGACGCGAAGGTCTTGGTGTGGACGCACATGGTCGCGTCGGTGTTTGGAACGCGCCACAAGGCTCGGTACGCCTCGTCCGAAGTATGAGGGATGAATGGTGCGAGCAGGCGACAGAGGCCGTCGGCCAGATCGAAGAGCACTGTCTGCGTCTGGCGACGGCGCGGGGCATCGGGCTTGTCGCAGTACATCCGGTCTTTGATGGCCGCGAGGTAGGTTGCGCTCAGCGTGCTGTTGCAGAAGTCGAAGATCGCCTTGTGGGCGGCCTGGAAGTCGTAGGCGTTGAAGGCATCTACGACTGTTTTCTCGAGCGTGTTGAACTCACCCAGCACCCAGGCGTCGATGCTGGTGGGCGGGATACTGGACAACGACACGCAGTGCCCATCCTTGCCATCGCATGTGGGCGTGAAGTCGCTGAGGTTGCTGAGCATGAAGCGCAGCGTGTTGCGCACCTTGCGGTAGCTCTCGCCCGCCAGCGTGAAAAAGCCCAGGTCCACCTTGACATCGTTGTCGTAGACCAGCGAGGAGACCCACCACCGCATCACATCGACGCCAAACTCGACAGTGAGTGAATCGACCTCGTACCTCGCCGCGTCGGTGCGGCTTTTGCTGAGTTTGCGTCCATCCTTGTCGACCATGAAGCCGTGGGTGAGCAGGGTCTTGAAGGGCGGCATGCCGGTTGCGCCGAGCGCGGGCAGGAGCGACAACTGGAACCAGCCGCGATGCTGGTCCGAGCCTTCGAGGTAGAGATCCGCCGGGTAGCCAAGGCCGCGGGCGCGGAGGACGGAGTTCCAACTGCTGCCGGATTCGAACCAGACGTCCAGGATGTCGTTGCCGTTGCGCAAGGTATTGGGGACTAACGATTGGGCATTGGCAAAGAGGGCTTTGGCCGCTTCATCCAGGCCATTGTCGCTCTTCCAGTCATAGGTGGCGAGCAGTTCTGCGGGCGTCAACTGGAACCAGGCGTCGGAGCCTTTGGCCTTGAAGACGCTCGCGACCGCGAGCACGCTCTGGGCAGTCATCAACGCTTGATCATTGCCCTCGCTGTCCTTGAAGAGGAACGCGGGGATGGGAAGGCCCCAAGCGCGCTGGCGCGAGATGCACCAGTCGGGGCGGGAATCGAGCATGCCGCGCATGCGGTTGCGGCCCCACTCTGGAACGAATGCGACTCGAGTACTCATGGGTACCCCCTCGCTCCGTGAGGGGCGATCTGAAGAGACGCACTCGATGGCCATTTCGCGCAAGGAGTGGGCTTTGGTGCTGTTCCCCTCGCGGAGCGAGGGGGTACCCGGGGGAGTACCCATTGGGGTACCAGGGGGGGTAGCCGAAGTGGAACCGTTCATCGGGTCATCGACACCAACGAACCATTGCTCGGTGCAGCGGAAGATCACGGGCGTCTTGCTGCGCCAGTCATGGGGATAGCTGTGCATGAACTTCTGGTCAAAGAACAAGTGGCCACTGTCGCGGAGGTGCTTGACCACCACGTCGTTGGCCTTCCAGATTGACTGGCCGCGCAGCCACTCGGGCACGGTGTTGTCGTAGGTGCCGTCGCCCTTGACCGGGCAGTAGACGGGCAGCACGTGCTTGAGGCCGGTCTGATAGTCCTCGGTGCCGTGCCCTGGGGCGGTGTGGACGAGGCCGGTGCCGTCTTCGGTGGTGACATAGTCTGCGGGCACGATGCTCCAGATTTTTCCCAAAGAGCATGCGCGTTGCAGGGCGCAGGCTGGCGTCGTACTCACGAACGGATGCTTGTAGCGCAGGCCCACGAGCTTGTCGCCAGTCGTGCGGGCGAGCACGCTGACTTCTTCGCTGCGGGCCTGCTGCGTCACCTTCTCGAGCAGCTTGGTCGCTATCACCGTGACGTTGCCATCGATCCACACCAGTGCATATTCAACCTCCGGATGCACCGCCACCGCGACATTCGCGGGCAGTGTCCAGGGCGTGGTGGTCCAGATCATGAAACAAGGGCGCTGATGCGGGCGCACGCCTGGCGCGAGTGCGCGAGACTTTGGCCCGTACCCCTTCTCACCAGTTATTTCCTCAGGCTTATCTTCCTCTGTGTCCTGCGTCTCTTCCGTGGTGATATCTTCCTTGGGCAGTCCAAACGCGTCGTAGACCTTGTCGGCATCGAGTGCCTCAAAATCAACATACACGCTCACGTCCTCGCGGTCGTAGTACTCGAGTTCAGCCTCCGCCAGCGCGGTCTCGTTCGCGATCGACCAATGCACCGGCTTCACGGCCCGATACACCAAGCCTTGTGCCATCAAGTCCGCGAGGACCTCCAGCGTGGACGCCTCATACTGCGGTGCCATGGTCAGGTAGGGGTTGTCGTAGTCCGCGAGCGTCAGCAATCGCTCCATCTGCCCACGCTGCAACTTGATGTACTTCTCCGCGTGCTTCTGGCACTCGCGCCGCACCGCGACCGACCGCTGCCCGGGCTCGAGCGTCGCGAGTTTCTCGAGTTTGCCCGCTTCCGACAACTCGGTCATGACCTTGTGCTCGATGGGCAGGCCATGGCAGTCCCAGCCCGGGATATAAGGCACGTCAAATCCCTGCATGGTCTTGCTGCGCACGACGAAGTCTTTGAGGCACTTGTTCATCAAGTGGCCCAGGTGGATACTGCCGTTGGCGTAGGGCGGCCCATCGTGGAAGTTGAAAAGGCCCTTGGCCGAGGCTTTGCGAGCCTCACGGACCTTGCCATACAGGCCCATCGCCTGCCAGCGCTTAAGGCTCGCCGGCTCGTTCTGGACCAGGTTCGCCTTCATGTCGAACCTGGTCTGGGGCAGATTCAGGGTTTTGCGATAGCGATTCTTCTCCTCTGCCTTTGGACTGCTCGGGGCTGCTCCGGCACCAGCATCAACAGGGACAGCATCAGACCGGACCGGGTGTTCGTGCGCGTGGGTCATGGGATCAACTCGTTTCATCAAGCCAGAGCCGCATCGAGCGACCTGTCTGGCGGGAATCGGAACAGGCGACGATAGTAGGAAAACCTGAGAAATGATGCTCGCGCGCGAGAATCGCTCCGAGAGCAACGCCAACCAGCCCCGGAAGGCATCATCCAAGGCTCTTCTGATGCGGAGGGTTTTCCCACCGTCATCCCGTTACGGCTTCCAGATGGAAGCACGCAAAGCCTCAGCCCTTGCGGGGCCAGGTAATTCGACGGGAGATGCGGGAGAAACGTGCCATAGATGTTTATATTAGGGGTGCCCCCTCGCTCCGCGAGGGGAGATAAACCAGCCGCCCAAGACAAACATCAACAGCAATCGATAGCCTCGGGTCAATTGCCCCTCGCGGAGCGAGGGGGTACCCAAACTCATACACACTTCCAGGAAGCAATCGGCCTACTTGCGTACGAGCAGATGGTTGATGGTGCTGGGAGCCTTGCCAAAGTCCGGGGCCGCCTCGACCCCAAACTCTCCCGCGATCGCCTTCATCATGGCCTGGTGGTGGACGGCGTGGTGGGTTGCGAACGCCAGTTCCCGCGCCAGAGTCGAGCCCAGCGTGGCCTCGCCGCCATCGCTGGTGATCATGATGCGCACGCGCACGGTCGTGGCCTCGCTGACGTGCGGCAGTCGCGCGACCTGATCGCGCAACGAGCCTAATCGGTGCATCGCTGCTTCGCGGTCACTCTCCATGGGCGTATCGCGATCACGGTGGTCATAGTCCACGTCTATCGAACCGGACAAGACGGCTGGCTCCAGGATGGCCGCGTAGTGATCGAGCATGTGTCGGAGGTGTTTGCCCACAGTGCCGCCCGGAAGAACCTGGGACTCGGCCCCGTAGACGCTGGCAGGCACGTCTTTCACGAACCCCTCGCACTGCTCCAGCATGGCGTGTGCCGCGGAGATCACGCGGAGCCAACCGTGGGTTGGAGCATCACCAACCTCAGATGCGATTTTGATATCCATGTCTGAGTTTATGTTTGTACCCATGTTTGTGCCCATGTTTGTGCGAGGCTTGCCAGTAGGCTTCACTTCGAGTCCTTTCAGAGCCGTTCCAGCGCTGCATTGCGCATGGTGGCGATAAACGCATTCAAATCCCGGCCCCCGTCTCCGCCAGTGGGACGGTCTGCAAATTGATAACGAGCTGATAAGGGTATCGGTTGCCAATAGACGGAATAGTTTCACCTTTTGTAAGGGATTCTCGGAGCGAGGTTGCCGGGTCGTGGACATGGTGACCAGTCAAGCATCGACGAATTGATGGCCTGTGGCGTATTGAAGCAGACCGCGAGACATCCTCAGCACGCTGTGCTCGTTGTCCATTGCTTTCGTGACCTGGGAAGTGAAGCGGGTCATTGAGTTTTTCCTGCAACGCTCCATACCCGCGCGGTCCGGTCGTGGCACGCCGCGACGATCGTGTTGCCGGTGCGATCAAAGTTCACGGTGAATACCACGTAGACACCGCTTGCCAGCACCAGGAGTTCCCGGCCCGAATCGGCATCCCATAATCGTACTGTCCCGTCGCGCGAACCGGTCACGATCCTGCGACCATCAGGACTGACCGCTATCGACACGACATCCAGCACATGCCCTCGGAGCACCGCGAGAGACGTGCCTGTGCGGGCGTTCCAGACCCGGGCGGTACCGTCGTCCGAAGCGGTTGCTATCCGAAGATTATCGGGAAAGAAGCACGCGGCCCGGACGGTCGCCTGATGGTCCGCGAAGGTGACGATCTCGCCATGGGTCGATGTATTCCAGACCCTTGCGGTCCCGTCGTCGGATGCGCTCACCAGGAGTTTCTCATCCATGCTGAGCGAAAGATCCCAGATGCGCTTGGCATGCCCCCGCATGCAGGTCAGCAATTCCGCATTCGCAACGCTCCACACTCTGATGGTTCCATCCCACGATGCGGAGAAAAGTCTTGCGCCGTCGTGTGACCAAACCGCTTTCTCGACCGGCTCAGTATGCCCGCGCAGCGTGGCCATGCACATGCCAGTACGCGTGTCCCACACTTTCAAGCAATTATCCCTCGCGCCGGTTGCAAGCAACCTGCCATCTGGGCTCCAGCTTTCGCATCGAATCTGGTTGTCGTGCCCCGTCAGCACAAAGCGTTGCGCGCCGGTGTGCGCGTCCCAGATCACGGCGTTTCCATCCGCCGATGCGGTCGCGATCATCGATCCGTCGGGAGAGTAGATTGCGGCATGTAAGTTCCAGGAGTGTCCGCGGAGTTCGAGAATCGGCTCACCGCTCGCGAGGTCCCAAACCCGGGCAGTATCGTCCAGCGAAGCAGTGAGCAATCGGGTGCCGTCGGGGGATAATTCCGCACCCCGCAACTGTTCAGAGTGGCCTGCAAACCGCTCTGGAAATCGAGGATGCTTGAGGCTCCATTGTCGGATTGTGCCATCGGCGGCGCACGAGTAGAACATGTGTCCCGAGAGATCGCGCTCAAGCCCGACGATTTTCCTTGCATGCCCGAGCAGGGTTGTTTCGAGCGAGCCACTTTTGGCGTTCCATATTCGAATCGCTGCATCCGAACCCGCCGTGATAATACGAGCGTCGTCATCGCTCCATAGCACAGCGTTTGCAGACAGGCGATGTGCGTCCATCACAATTGCCGGCGCATTGCCCTCAAGATCGGCGATCACAACGCGTCCATCGAGCGACGCGCTCGCGAGTCGTTTCGCATGGGAGTCAAAGGACAATTGAAATACCACGTCGCTATGGTGCTTGAAGTGTCGAATCAGTTCGCCCGTTGCACTGTCCCAAACACAAACACCTCCTTCGTTCCCGCCCGCAGCGACCAACAGCCCATCGGGTGAGAATCTGACCTCCTGCACCCCCGACTTCATCCCCAGGAGCACTTGTCGACATCGCTGGCTACTGATGTCCCACATTCGAACAGTCTTGTCTGCGCTCGCCGTGAGTACGGTCCTTCCATCCTGACTCGCGTGCAAGTCCTTGATGCCATCGGTATGCCCGATCAGCAATCCCTGGACTTCACCACTCGCGGCATCGATGATCCGCGCGATGCCATCCCATCCCGCAGCCACCAGCGTGGCTCCATTCTCGACAAACACCACACGATCCAATCCGCTCTGCGAGACCTGTGACGACCAGACCGGCACTCCCGTTCGAGCGTCTGAAAGCATGACAAATCCATCAAGGCCCGCCGAAGCCACGCGCGTGGCATCCGGGCTGATGCTGACATTCATCGCGGAATCGCTGTGGGTTGGGTGCTCGACTGCTATTGCGCCGGGCTGGCTGGATATCGAATGAACTCCGCCCTGATCCGTCCCTGCGACCAACAGCCCAGCCACGCTGGCAAGGCTCATGCTCGTCAGTTCCGCTCCCGCGTCGTGAACCACACGCAGGCAATCGTCGGATCTTCGGTTCAGGTACTTCCATTCCCACCCACGCAATGTTTCCGGACAGCGCGCCAGAATCGATCGCATCCGGGCTGTGTCGCCGCTCTGCATCGCCGATGCGGCGCTCTGAATCTCCGCCGCGTAGGCCACAGCGATTGCCTCGTTGCGGGCCAGAATCGCCTCGGTCTCTCGCTCCACCGCTCGCTGGGCTTCGTGGTTCGCACGGACTGTCTGCGCGGCGAGAGCTTTGGAGCGTTGCATGGCTGCGAGGCCAAGAACTCCGGAAGTGATGGCGCCGCCCAGCACCGCCATGATTGCCACACTGCCAAGCGCCACAGCAAGCCGATTGCGGCGCACGAACTTGAGGACCCAGTCCATCGATCCGGCGTCCGCTGCAACAACCTGCTCACCACGCAAGTAGCGGCCCAGGTCATCGCAGAACGCTCGGGCCGACTCATACCGCTGCGACGCGGCCTTACGAGTTGCCTTCAAGATAATCGATTCGAGATCGCCTCGGACGGTGTTCCGAAGTTGGACAATATTGCACCGTCGATGCCAGGCCAACTTCTCAAGTTTGCGGGCATTGGCTCGCTCGCCAGCCAGCCACTCAGATGGCATAGTTGCTTGCGTCTCACGAACGGCTCGAAGCAGCGAGTCGACTTCATCGCTGCCACTGGAGATCGAACTGAACAGTGGTGCGCCAACCACCAGTTCCTGTAGCAGCCCTCCAAGGCTGTACACGTCTGAGCGTGCTGTCAGTGGCGTGCCCGCGATCGTCTGCTCCGGGCTCATGTACGCGGGTGTTCCGATCGCCTGGGTCGGAGTGATTGCGGCTTCACATGAGATAAATTCACCGCCAGCGGGGCGGGGCGCTCCTTCGCGCAAACTCCCTGCGATTCCAAAGTCGATGACCTTGACAACTGCCCGGCCATGCTCCATCGCGACCAGGACGTTGGTGGGTTTGAGATCCCGATGCAGCACGCCCATCGAGTGTGCGTACGCGACAGCGTCGCTCGCCTGGACAATCAGCTCCAGGCGCTCTCGCACGGTCAACCTCATTTTTTCGCAGAACTGCGAAATGGACTCGCCGCGAATCAACTCCATCACGAAGTAGGGCCGTCCATTTGGCGTGGTTCCCGCATCCAGAATGCGTGCGATATTGGGATGCTCCAGCGTTGAGAGCGCTTCGCGTTCCCGCTCGAAACGGGCAACCATCACCGTCGTGTCGTGACCCCGCAAGCGCGCCACTTTGACAGCGACAGTTCGCTTGATGGGTATCGTCTGGATCGCGGAAAAGACCGCTCCAAACCCCCCAATACCGATCTGTTCCGTCAGGGTGTACTTGTCGAGCAAGGCACCGGGCACGCACTCATCCTCTTCGTCGAGGTGTGCATCTCCGGTCGATGCTTTCAGCGCATCCAGCCAATCGCCAGGCATCGCATGGTTTGCAGCAGTTTGCGCCGTGGAATCCTCAGCATCCAGCCCGTCTCGATCCTGCAAGTCGTCCGATGCTTTCGCATCCTGTACCAGTTCCAGCACGTCACGCTCGAAGTCCTCGTTGCCCTGGGCAAGTTTGTGCGCACGCTGAGTGCGCAACTCAGGAGCCAGTTCCATCAACTCATGGAACGCCAACTCAAGCCTATGGAGGTCGTCGACTGCCACGCTACTGCTCCCGCGAGTGGTTGGTCGCAACGACGCTCTCTCGCATCGCTCGAATCAGGATTGCCCTGCCAAAAGCCCACCTTCGCTTCACCGACGCGATCGATGTGCCTAGAGCCGCCGCGGTCTGCTCGATAGTCAGCCCGGCGTAGAACCGAAGGCGAACCAGGCTGGCAAGTTCCTGATCCTGTTGCTCCAGGCGACACATCGCCGCTTCGAGGCTCAATATTGGACCATCGTTGCCTTCGGCCAGCAGATCGATTGCGGAGTCGATGCCATTGATCGCGGAAAAGAGCGCGACCCTTTCCATCGCTGTCCTGCTGGCCCGCATCGCGGTTTGCTTGGCTCGGGCGTGGTCGATGAGAATCCGACGCATTGCAAGCGCGGCGACATGAAAAAAATGTCCGCTGCCCGCCCACTTCACGGGCGCTCCGCCCGCGACACGCATGTATGTCTCGTGGACGAGCGCGGTCGCCGAAAGCGTGTGGTCGTTGCGTTCGCGCGCCATCTTGTTGTATGCAATGGCCCGCATTTCGGGATACACGAGTTCCATGACCGCCTGATAGTCGGGCGTCTCCTGCTGGAGCAAAGCGGTGATTTGACTGCTGACTTCAGCCGGCTTTGCCACGCGTACCTCCGATCCCTTAGACAAGGGTACGGCCAGGCGGGTGGTGAATGAAGGCCTCTACAATTAAGACATAATAAGATATTGGACCGCAAAGACTACAGCCGAGCCACCGCGGGGCGATGGCTCGGCTGTATCGAGAGCACGAATCGAGCATCGGCTCGTTACTACAAGCCGCAGGGCGTACACGGTCCTTCGCCGAACAACGTTATAAAACTAACGATATCACAGGGATCAAACGCACTATCGTCATTGTTGAAGTCGATGTCGCCGCAGACCGCCGTCACCGGCACACAAGATCCTTCGGCGAAGACACTGAGGTAGGCTTCGATGTCCTGGGGATCGAAGAATGTACTGTCGTTGTTGAAGTCGATGCTGTCACACGTGAGCGGCGGAATGCAGCTCTCCGCAACTATAAAGCTAGCGGCGACAAGCGTGCGGCAGGAACTGGTGACCACACAGTCGAAGACGATGTCCAGCGGCTCTGGGACAGGGAATTCATAACTTCTGTTCGTGGCTCCGGGGATCGCAACGCCCTGGCGACGCCACTGATAGCTCAGTCCGCCGTAGGGCATGGTCTCGGGCGTCGCAGGTCTGACTTCAAGGGTGTCCACCCAGCACGAGACATCGATGAATCGCCTTCCGATACTCGACACAACGGGCGTCCAGACCAGGTCTGGCACTGCGTATGCCCATTCGGTGTAGACAGTGCCGCAAGAGTTTCGAATTCTGCACGATACCGCCGTCGCAGTGCCTGGAAAGAAGTAGGGTTGCCGCGTGAAACTCGTCCCGCTCTCGCCCGTGACTAACAAAGTGGGCCCCCACTCATACCCGTTCCAGAACGCGGTTAGCCACTGGTAGGTGAAGGGCCCGTCGCCAGAGCCTTGCGTGGTAAAGGTTACGGTCGCTGGGCTGCACATCTGCAGGCCGATCGGTTGCAGCGCAACCTGGGGCGGTGTCGTCTCGTTGCGAGTCACCGTCGCGGTCGAGCTTGTGGTCGTTCCGCACGCGTTGGTGATGACGCAGCGAAAGTTGGTTGGGCTCGTCATGTTCTGTGGGTAGACGGTCAGACGATTGGTCGTCCGCCCTGTGACGAACCCACCAAATGTCTGAGTAGTGCCATCGTTCGCGATCGCCACCCAGCCCGTGCCATTGAAGAACTGCCACGAATAGGTCTGCGCTCCACCGCTCTGGGTGACAAGTTGGAGCACGACACTCCCGATCGAGCAGGTCGAGGCGGACAGTGGCTGTTGTGTGATGACTGGTGCGAGCAGATCGCTCCCGAACACGTAGAAGGACCCGGCATTGGCGCCGGCGGTGTTGTCATCAAGGGGTGAACCGATGATGAACTGAGTACCGCTGATTGCGACGCTGGTACCAAACTCGTCGTTTGCCAGACGATCGCTTGCCAGCAACTTCGCCTGGAATGGCCAGGTGTTTGAACTGCGACGATGCCAGTAGACTGCACCAGCGCGCGACCCACCGGCGTTGTTCTCGCGCTGCGCACCAATCAGCAGATCGAGGCCATTGAGCGCCAGTGAGGAACCAAAGTATTCGCCCGCCGCGGCATCGTTTGCAAACAGGCTCGCTTCAAGAATCCATCCGCTGGATTCGCTGCGGAACGTGTGAACCGATCCGGCATCGACTCCTGCTGCGGTATCGTCGAGCATACTGCTCACGATCACTCGCTCGATGCTCTGGTTGGGCAGTGCTCCTGTCACAGCACTGAAGAGCACACGATACCCGAAGTTATCACCAGCGGCTCCGCTGGGTTGGATCACTTTCGCAATCTGGTCCCAGACTGGCGGGCCTCCAGAGATTGGTATAAGCCTGAAAATATAAGCCGCGCCGCTGTTGGAGCCTTGTGGGTCTGCTGCATATGCACCAACTACAGCATACTTGTTGTTGAACTGCAAGCCAGCCCCACTTCCAAAGTCCACGCTGATGCCGAACTGGTCGTTGGCCGAGCCATCATCGGCGAGCAGTTTTCTGACCTGGGTCCAAGTGTTGTTGCTGTACTCAAAGTCATAAGCCGATCCCGCGTTGCTTCCTCGTTCGTTGTCGTCATTGACGGAGCCAACCATCAGTTGGTTGGTCTTCATTGCGACGCTGATGCCGAAGTTGTCTCCGGCGGCGTGATCGTTCGAGTAGATGCGCTGATCGAAGACCCAAGTATTTGATGATGACAGGCGAAAGACGACGGCTGATCCCGCATTGGATTCCCCTGGAAAGTTCCCGAAGTCGTCGTCCGGACAGCCCAGTACGAGGAAATCGCCTGAGATAGCCACGGACGCGCCGGATCGATCACCCGACTGCGCCCCCGTGACGATCAGTGGTGCCTGCTCCACCCATTCCGTGCCGACCTTGCGGTAGACGTAGGCGGTACCGGCTCCCAAACCCTGCGGCGTATCTTCATATGGAGCGCCGACCACGAGCCATTCGCCGCTGGATGCCATGGAGTAGCCCATCCTGGAATCGGTACAAAGATTGCGCTGCAGGCTGCGAAGGGGATCGGGTCCGCCCGAAGCCACGAAGGTTGCAAAGGCACCGCCCGAGTTTGGCGATCCTTCCTCTCCGAAGTAATCAACCCCGATGCCAAGCCACGACCCCATACCGCATACGGCATTGGTGGCTTGGTTCTGCAAGTCGCCTGGGAGTGTGCTGCGCGTATCTATGAAAGAATCTCCGATCCACAGCGGGCCAACTTTCCTGAAGATTGTTGCGCCGCCTGGGGCGTTCCCGGCGGCCCCAGTAGACCCCACCGCGATGCGATACACACCGGGCGTTCCAGCATTCAGGTCATCCAACAGGGCGATTGAACTTCCGAAGTATTGACCTTGCCGGAGGGGAATCGTTGGATTCAACAAGCTTTGAAATACCCAGTCGCTCGTGCTGCTTGTCCGGGTGTACACAGCCGAAGTTCCAAATTGATACCCTCCGGTACCATTCAATTGCGTGGACGGCATGCCGATGACGAGGGTGTTATTCTGAGCATCAAAGGCCAAGGCATCGACCAGTGAATAACTCTCGAAATCTTCCCACAACTCGATGTCGTGCGACCGGGGCACAGCGGAAGATGGGGTGGATGACGGATAGTTGTAGTGGGAGATGCCAGCGTTAAAAGTGGAAGCAACGATCTGGAGTCCGTCCATGACCAATCGGTTTCCCAGTTGCGAATAGGCTCGATTGTAAATGGCAGGGTCCAGCGGATGTTGCAGCACCCCGTTGGGTACCCAGTTGGAGCCACTGAGTGCATAGACGTTGACGCTGCCGATCAGTTGATCGTTGACTGCACCGCTGGCCGAAAAACTCGGATCAGCGATGGCCAGCCGATCTCCGATCGCAATCGAAGCCCCAAACTGAGCGTTGGCCAGGCTGGGCGGATCGATGCGGGTCTGATAGGTCCAACCACTCCCGTTATTACGATACACATACGCAGCGCCGTCGGGCGATCCATTCGCAAAGATTGGCGTTTCAGGAGCGCCAATCACCATGTAATAGGTCCCGTTTCCGCCTCCGGTCGCGGTCTTGCTGATGGCGATGGCTTCCCCGAAGTTGATTGCCTCTGCGGGCGCGGTCAAGTCCGCGGCCAGCGTCCAAGCCGCGTTCGCAGCATTTGCATTGCATTCCCAGACCGTGACGCGGTTGACTTCCTGCACCGCCATGGTGTTGATGCCATTGCTGCGCCGCACGCCGACGGTCGTTCGTCGCTGCGCGTTGCCCAGGATTGTCAGCGGCGCGTCGTGCCCTTCAATCTTTTCTGCCTGCTGGACAGTTCCGCACTGCGCAAAGGCCCCGCTACTGACGCCACATCCTGTGGCCAGTACGGCCATCAGGACGAGCCATTCCCCGCTGCCCACACTTGCTCGTCGCCTCAATCCGCCTTGCCTGGTTGACATCCTGTTTGCTCCTTCGTCGACGATTCGCCCCTTCAACATCAAGGTCCAGACGCTGGCACCTCTCCGCACGCGGGCCGTCATAGCTCAGGCGAGCGTTCCTAGAAAAGTGGCTCAAGGAAACTTGGACAGGTTGGTTTGAAGATGAGAAAGATCGGAAGCAACTCTTGGTTCCAAAGGCACTTACGCAGACGCTTGGACGAATGCGAGGAAAATCAAAGCCCTCACATCTCGCTCAGTCACGCTGGTTGCTATTGGTTCTGATTACCAAGCAACACTGAAACCAGCGACATCCACTCGTGTCCCACCCTGCACGACTGGCACCACACTGTTCGCTGCGACAGTGCCACGGATGATGGTGCCATATTGCCCACGACTATGCTCTGAGTGATGAGCGACTCGCGACCACATTCCCTTCCTTTCGCCCGCTCCATTCTGATTGACGAAGCCGCCGCCTTGACCGCGCTGGCTCAGTCTCTGGACGCTGCCTTTGCTGAGGCGGTCGATCTGCTGGTCGGATGCGCGGACCAGGGCGGGACTGTGCTTGTCACGGGGCTGGGCAAGTCGGGCCTTGTTGGCGCGAAGATCTCCGCCACCCTTGCCAGCCTTGGCATCCCCAGTCACAGCGTGCATCCATCAGAAGCTGCGCACGGCGATCTGGGCCGCTTCCGCGGCTGCGACACTGTCGTTGCCATCAGTTTCAGTGGCGAAACCGAAGAGGTGCTGGGGCTTGCGGGCATACTTCGTCAGGATGGCCTGCCGATCATCTCTATCACCGGTGGACCGCTTGATAGGGCGGCGTCCAGTCTGGAACGGCTTGCCACCGTTGCCCTGCGACTTGGCGTCACGCATGAGGCGGGCAAGGAACACGACGCGCGACTGGGCGAAGACCACTTCGTTGCCCCGACCTGCTCCACCACTGCAACGCTGGCGCTGGGTGATGCGCTGGCACTGTGCACCGCCCGCCAGCGCAACTTTACGAGTGTGGACTTTGCGCGTCGCCATCCGGGCGGCGCGCTGGGGGGCCTGCTCCGACCCGTGACCGATGTCATGCGTGCTGTCGCGGGGAGAAACCTGCCCCTGATCGAGCAGACGCGCACGGTCTCGCAAGCACTGACCGAAGCAGCGAGCGTGGCTCGCAGATCAGGAGCCCTCATACTCATCGATGGAGCAGGGAACCTTGCGGGAATTCTGACCGATGGGGATGTGCGGCGGCTGGTCTTGAAGGATCGCTCGGCGTTGGATCGACCGGTGATGGAAGTGATGACGCGAAGCCCGCGAACACTTTCGGAGGCAGCGCTGGTGCGTGATGCTGTTGCGATGATCCGCGAACATCGGCAGGATGAGATTCCGATCGTCGACGGGATGGGCAAGCCGATCGGGATGCTCGATGTGCAGGACCTGATCGCGATGCGACTGATCAAGGACTGATCAAGGACTAGATGAGAAGACCAGATGAGAAGGCTGGTCGAGAAGCAGTGGCTCCTTGACCATGGGCAGGACAGCGATGGCTAAGGGACGGTTCAGCCTTGGTTTACAGCGGAACAGGAAAAGCGAAACTCGCACAACAATCTGCAAAGTGGGTACAAATTGGTGCTGACAGGGGCCAAGTGGTTGGGTATACTGCATAAGGTCGAGAAGGCCTTGCGGCTCTCCCTGTCACCTTTTCCCGCTTGGAATGTATTGATTTCGTGGCCTGATGGGCGAGTTTCTTCGCTCTTTCAAGTTGCGCGGTTCGCTTTGGCGAGGTGCGGGCGGGGGGCGTGGGTCGGGCAACCCTGATGACAATTGCAGCGGCGTTCAAGCGTTGGGGCGGTGTGAACTTCGGGATTGCATGCTGCGATCAATCATGGATTCAATCCGCTCCGGTGGCTTTGTCTCGTTCGCTTTTTCTTATGGGCTTCCAGCGATGGACGGGTGTCTCCGGGAGACGGCAAATATGCTTTCTTAAACGCTCGGAAGCGACTCGATCTATGAGCGTTCTCGCGTTGTCTCTACAGTCTCTTGTTGCGATCCACGATTCGGATTCGCGGCACTCCCCGTCCGCCCAATTTCTCCCCATGTTCCCGATCTGTTCACTATTTGTTTCGTTAGTTTGTTTCAGCATTTTTTCACCCGGCGCCAGCCTGTGTGCCTTGTGAATTCGTGTGGCAAGCGTTGAGGCTGGTATTTCTCACTGTGTAGTTTCCTCACTATGTAACTGCAGGGTGACTGCGTTTCGTGTTGTTTTTTGATTTTTAGTGGTTTCTTTCGTAGGACAATTCATGGCCCGTACATCTTCATCGGACGATAAAAAAAGTAAGAGCGACACGAGCGAGTCCAAGCCTCGGGCACGAGCCAAGAGAGAGGCTGTCGAGGTCGCTGTTCCCAAAGCGGAGCCCAAGAGCGAGCGAGCATCGGCTCGGGAAAGCACTCGCGAATCTGTCCGTGAGCCAGTGCGTGAGCCAGTCCGTGAACCGCGTGAGGCGGCCCGTCCTCCGAGCCGCGATCCGGAGTATGGGGCCGAGCGCATGGTGGACTTTGATCGTCCCCGCGGTGCGCCCACACCTGCGCCCGCAAGCCCAATTGCGCCAGCACGCCCGCGTGATGCGGAGCGACGCGATGATCGGGGAACAGATCGCGCTGTGGACCGGGGGCAGGATCGGGTACAGGACCGTGGACCAGACCGTGGACCAGACCGGGGGCCAAATCGGGGACCAGACCGACAGGATAACGGACGTCGCGAAGAGAGTCGGGATCGGCGTGATCGGTGGCCCGACCAGGATAATTGGGGCGAGCCGCCAGCACGCAGCGACCGCTCGCAAGAACGTACACCAGATCGCGGACCAGACCGTGGTCCAGACCGTGGTCCAGACCGTGGTCCAGATCGTGGTCCAGATCGGGGCCCTGATCGAGAACGCGGCGAACGACCCATCCCGGCCCAAGATCGCGCCAGCACGCCGACGAGCAATGGCGGAGCATCCGCATCAACTCAACCAATGCCCGGTCAACCAGTGCCCAGTCAACCAATGTCTTCTCAGGGCAATGGCGGCGGATTCAACCCCAACTATCAGTCCTTCCAAGGCAATCGGGGCGGCGGGGGCGGGGGCAGCAGCATGATGGATCGTGACTTCCGCCGCGGCAAGAAGAAGCGTCGCCGGGGCGGCGGAAGTAGCGGGGGGGGGAGCGGTGGTGGCGGCGGGTATGGCAACTTTGGTGGAGGTGGTGGCGGGAGCGGTGGAGGCGGCGGCGGGCAACGCTACTTCGATCCCAACCTTCCCAGCGACGAAGAACTCGAACGGGAGGCACAGGAACTCGAACGCGCTATCGCGGCGGGCACCCCCACCACCGATTCGGTCAGCATCAATCAACTGCAGGTGATGCCCCTGGCCGATCTGCACAAACTGGCGAGCACCGAGGGCTTCACAGACTTCCAGAGCACACCCAAGCAGGAACTCATCTTCAAGATTCTCAAGGCCCGCGCAGCGCGTCAGGGCCTCCTGATCGGCGAGGGCACGCTGGAAATCATGCCCGATGGCTTCGGATTTCTGCGCTCTGCGGAGCAGAGTTATCTGCACGGACCGGACGATATTTATGTGAGCGCGATGCTGGTTCGCAAGCATGGGCTGCGACGGGGCATGGTGGTCAAGGGGTGGATTCGTCCGCCCAAGGACAACGCCCGCAACTTTGCCTTGCTGAAGGTGGATCAGGTCAACGGACGCGATCCCAAGTTGATCAGCAAGTTGGTCAACTTCGAGGACCTGACCCCCCTCCACCCCGAAGAGCGATATGTGCTCGAAACCGCACCCGACGAGATCGAGTGCAGGGTTATCGATCTGGTGGCCCCGCTGGGCAAGGGCCAGCGTGCGCTGATCGTCGCACCACCCCGCACGGGCAAGACCGTGCTGCTGCAGAAAATAACCAAGGCCATCAGCAAGAACTTTCCCAAGACCAAGATCATTGTCCTGCTAGTTGACGAGCGCCCCGAGGAAGTGACCGACTTCCGTCGCAACGTCATCAGCGGCGTCGAGGTCGTCGCCAGCACCTTCGACGAGACCAGCACGCGCCATGTGCAGGTCGCGGAGATGGTGATCGAGAAGGCCAAGCGGATGGTGGAGTTTGGCGATGACGTGGTAATTTTCCTTGACTCGATCACACGCCTGGCCCGCGCGTACAACAGCGAGACCAGCAACTCCGGGCGCATCATGACGGGCGGCCTGGATGCCAACGCGCTGCAGCGCCCCAAGAAGTTCTTCGGCGCAGCTCGCGCCATCGAGGCGGGCGGCAGCCTGACCATCATCGGCACCGCCCTGGTCGACACGGGCAGCAAGATGGATGAGGTGATCTTCGAGGAGTTCAAGGGCACGGGCAACAGCGAGTTGCACCTGGATCGCAAACTCATGGAGAAGCGCATCTATCCGTGCATCGACATCCCAAGTTCGGGCACCCGTCGCGAGGAACTGCTCATGGAAACCAAGGAACTTGAACTGGTCTACCGCCTGCGCAAGGTCCTCAGCGACATGAACGTGGTCGAGGCCATGGAACTGATGAAGGGCAAACTCAAGAAGGTCAAGACCAACGCCGAGTTCCTGATGACGATGGCGATGGGATAAAAAAACGAAGCACGAAGGCTTCCATTCAAAGATCAAGTCGGGCAGTCAGCCGATTAAGAATCTTGGTCTTGGCTTGGCCATGCACTGATGATGGTCAGATCATGGCTGTCTCTTTGCATGTGCCCGCTTTGCTTCCATCCGATTCGCTCAAAGGTTCCAACCCATCAATCCCGAAGCGGTCGCCAGCATCGCGATCAGTGCGGCGATCAGGCTCTCGCCCGCGACCAGGCCACTGGCGAGGGGGACCGTGAAGAGATCCGCTGATCGCTTGTGTGCATACTTCCAGACGAACGCGATCACGGCCCCGATCGTGAACGCGAGGCTGTTGTAGAAGGGAAGCATGAACGAGAGGCCAAGGCCAGTGGCGCTGGGCATGTACTTGCGATAGCGCGCGGGAACCACGAACTTCTCGATGACCGGCAGCAGCACGCCCACGCCCGCGCCGATCAGAATTGCAATCTTGGCGGATTGGGGAAGAAAGTCCAGGCCCTTGGTAAGTACCTCGGCAACCTTGGCCCACGTCTGGGTTGCGGGAGCGGGCAGTTTTTCCAGGGCCGCCTTGGTAGGAACCATCAGATACCAGATGGGCACGATGGCGAGAGTGCCGAAGAAGACGCCCCAGAACTGTGCGAGAAACTGACGACGCGGATTGGCACCAAGGAGGTAGCCGATCTTCAAGTCCGTCAACAGGTCGGCGCTGCTGCTGGCGCTATTGGCCGCGATCCCCGCGCTGGCAAGGTTGGGCACGATCTGACCTGGCTTGATGATCGCGAAGAGCAACTGCATGACCTTGCCCATAGCACCGATGGGCGTGGTGTCGGTTTCGCCCGTGGCCCGGCTCGCGACCAGCGAGAGCACGAAGGACATGGCAACGGCGATCAGCCCCGCCCACCACGCGATGTCAAAGGCGATGATCTGGATGATCACCATCGCGATCGTGATGGGCACCATACCAATGACCATCCACAGGAAGGGCACTTCGACGTTTTTCATCGCGGCTTCGGTGCTTGCGGAAACGCCCGAGTCGCCAGCCTCCGACTTGGAAAAGGCGCGGATGATGGTCTTCCACTGGAAGGCGAGCGCGGTGAGGCTGGCCATGACCATCAGGGCAGTGCCGCCCCACAGGCCCCAGCGCGGAAAGTGATACAGCGTGCCGCCGCCGATTGTTTCGATGCTGTTGATGTATCCCTCAACGCCCTTGTTGGCATCGTCCATCGCGATCAGCGACGGGCCAAGCCACATGTAGAGCAGCACCGAGCCAAGCAGCATCGAGAGACTGACTCGGATGCCGACAATCATGCCAGCGGCGATGAGGAGCACACCGGTATCGACGCTGTATCCCATGATCTGGCGATCGTTGATCTTGAGGAAGCCTTCATGGGGCAGATGCTCTGGGATGGGCCCATCGCCCGGGCTGGACCAAGGCAGGCTGGGCACGATCGCCTGCCAAACCTTGTCGAGGAACTTGAACGTGCCTTCTCCTGTCCGCAGCACAGCGACAAACGCCCCGATCACCAGCCCGATGATGAGGACGTAGGCCTTTTGGAGAGCTACTTTGCTCTCGCTGTACAGGCTCTTGAGCGTTTCCGCAGCAGCGATCCCGCTGGGGAATGGCAGTTGCTCGTGGTTGATCATCTGCCGCTTCATGGGAATGGCCAGAAAAACACCCATAAGGCCGGTGGCAAGGGTGAACGCGGCGATGAGCCAGACTGGATGAACATTCCAGGTCTTGATGTCTTCTGAGGTTTTCCCTTCTGGCACGACTGTGAGGAGGATCAAGGCCCCGAACATCGTGGCAATCGTCGATCCCGTTGAGTACCCCGCTGCGCTGGCGGTGCTCGCCATGCAGTTAGTCTCAAGGATCGTCATCTTGCGGCATCCCACGAGTGGCGTGATGATGGACCAGATGACGAAGGAGATGACAGATGAGGTGATCGCTACGCCGAAGGCCCAGCCGATATTCAGGGTTGTGTAGAGGTTGCTAGCGGCGAGCAGCATGCCAAGGATGCCGCCCGTCAGCACGGCCCGGACTGTAAGTTGGGGCATCTTGTCGCCAACATAAACATGCTGGAACCAGTGCTGGTCCTTCTGCTCGTTGGTAGCGTTTTCTGGAAGGGGCGGAATCAGCTTGCCATCGAGATTGAACTGCTGCACCACGTTTGATGCCGGTTCAGAGTGAGAAGCCTGGGTCGGTCCTGCCATGGTGTTGTTCCTCAAGAGCGAGAAAAGTCGCGGGAAAGATCGCCAGACTGCATAGGGATACTTGCTGCAGAAGTCAGTATCGGCGGACGCGCAGCCAGTGTGTGAATGCTACGACTCTTGGACACAGGAGTGTTTGGGCAAATGCCGCTGGGTTTACCCGACGAATCGGCTCATCGCGGCCAGAGTCTGTGGCGAAACATGGTGCTCGATCCCCTCCGCGTCCCGAAGGGCGATGGCGCGAGGGACGCCCAGGGCCAGGAGGAAGGCCTCGACGACTTCATGGCGTTTGCGGGCCTTGTCGGCGAGTTTGGCACCAGCGGGCGTCAGGAAAATAGATCGATAGGGACGTGTCTGAACCAGTCCTTCCTTCTGGAGGCGGGCCAGGGTGCGGACAACCGTGACGTGGCTCACGCCCAGCGAGCGAGCAATATCGACCACGCGAGCCTCGCCCTCAAGGCGAGCAAGTTCGGCAATCGTCTCAACATAATCCTCGGCGATCTCGTTGGCATGGGCGGCCCGGGTCAACTGGTGAGCCTTCGCGGCGGCGGGCCCGGCGACTCGCGCCGGGGGCTTGGGCTTAGAAAAAGGCACCTTGGAAGAAGCATCGGCCTGCCTTGCGGGCAATGCGTCCGGCGAGCGGGCTGTCGAACGGCGTGCTCGGGGTCCTCGTGGGGGCATACGCAAAGCAGAGTAGGCCGGATTGGTCGGGTCAAGATAACAGATTCACATGCGGGAACAACGTCCATTATGTAGCGTTGTTTGCACAATGTAGCCTGGGCTACACCTGCTGGCTGGTCAGGCATATACTCCCATATGCTGACCATGCACAACTCTATTCTCATGCGGTTGCTTCGAGATACCCGGTTGAGTAGAGAGACCTGTTCCGTTTTGCTCGCTTCGACAAGCGTCGTGCTGCTCGCGATGGTGTTGGGCATGGTCTTGGGCATCGCGGGCTGCGGACGTGAACCAGCGGCTATCACCACGGGATCTTCGTCGGGCGGCCCAATTCGCGTGGTCGCAACGGTCGGCATGGTGGGCGATGTGGTCCGCGCTGTGGGTGGCGATCAGGTGCAGGTTTCTGTGCTGCTAGGGCCAGGCACCGACCCCCACCTCTACAAGCCCACGCCCCAGGACATGCGGCAACTGCGTGATGCCGACATGGTCTTCGCGAGTGGTCTCAAACTCGAGGGGAAGATGGAAGACGTGCTCCGGGATCTGGGCGCAACCAAGCCCGTCGTGTTTGTCACCGATGGCATTCCCCGAGAACGCCTGCTTGCGGCGAGCGGGCACGCTGACGCAAGCGAAGCAGCAGCAAAGCAGTATGACCCCCACGTCTGGTTCGATGTCGCGCTCTGGTCACTCACCACCAAGACCGTACACGAAGCACTGACTGCTCAGCGACCAGCGCAGGATGCGGCCTTCGCAAACAATGCGAAGTTATGGACCGAGACACTCACATCGCTGGACGATGAAGCCAGGGCCGCGATGGCCCCGATTCCAAAGCAACGACGCGTACTCATCACTGCCCACGATGCGTTCGAGTACTTCGGGCGTGCCTACGACGTTGAAGTGATGGGCATTCAGGGCATCTCCACCGAGAGCGAGGCGAGCCTTCAGACCATCAACCGCCTGGTTGATGTCATCGTCGAGCGCAAGGTGCCCGCGATCTTCGTCGAATCCAGCGTGAATCCCAAGGGCATCGAAGGACTCAAACAGGGCGCGGCCTCGCGCGGACACACGGTCGTGATCGGTGGGGAACTCTTTTCCGATGCCATGGGCGCTGCTGGCACGCCCGATGGAACGTACGTCGGCATGGTCCGCCACAACATGCGAACGATCGCTGAGGGGCTGAAGTAAGCGATCGCGCGAGGCATCAAGATTCCACACCAGCGAATGAAGTATCCGATGAGACTATTACACAATCTTGCATCCAGCGCAGCGACGACCGATGCGGCCCAGAGCACCGCTGTAGATGTCCACGATGTCACTGTTGCATATCACCGCAAGCCGGTCCTGTGGGACGTGGATGTGCAGATTCCCTCGGGCAAGTTGGTGGCGATCGTCGGCCCCAATGGTGCGGGCAAGAGCACGCTGCTCAAGGCCATGCTGGGCCTGGTCCCGCTCACGAGCGGGCGGATCGACATCTTTGGTCGTTCCCTGCATGAAACTCGCAGTCTGGTCGGCTACGTGCCCCAGCGCGAGAGCGTCGACTGGGACTTTCCAATTGACGCTCTGGGCGTTGTGCTCATGGGTCGGTATGGACGGCTGGGGTGGCTGCGCAGAGTCACGCGCGAAGATCGTGAGGTGGCCCGGGCCGCGCTCGCGAGCGTGGGAATGGGCGACTTCGCACAGCGACAGATCGGACAACTCTCGGGCGGACAGCAGCAGCGAGTGTTTCTGGCCCGAGCACTCGCACAGGACGCGTCGTTGTATCTCATGGACGAGCCATTTGCCGGCGTTGACGCCTCAACCGAAGAGGCGATTCTGGGGGTACTGCGCTCGATGCAGCAGGCGGGCAAGACCGTCGTCGCAGTCCACCATGACTTGCAAACGGTTGGCTCATACTTTGACCATGTCGTGTTGCTCAACATGCGATTGGTCGCAAGTGGTCCAGTCAAGTCCACGTTCACCGAAACCAACCTGCAACGAACCTATGGCGGCAGGCTGACTGTTCTGGACGAAGCAGCGGAGGCCCTGCGACGAGGTGTCTAGCCGCAAAGCACATGCGAGGTTGCCTGTGCCACCACTGACTGCCATTCACCCGGCTACCCGATGTCTGACCTCACCCGATTCATCCTGCTCGAAGATTACAACACTCGCATAGTCGCGCTGGGGTGCATGGTGCTGGGCGCGTCGTGCGGTGCCCTTGGCACATTCACGCTGCTTCGGGGACGCGCTCTGGTCGCAGACACCCTCTCGCACGCCTCACTGCCCGGCGTCTGCGTTGCGTTCCTGCTCCTGGGCACACGCGAACTGCCGCTGCTGCTGCTGGGTGCGTTGGTCTTTGGCGTGCTGGGGGTGCTCAGCCTTGCGTGGATTCGTAGGGCAACACCCGTCAAAGAAGATGCCGCACTCGCCATCACGCTGAGCGTCTTTTTCGGGCTGGGTATCTGTCTTCTGATCAGCGTCCAGCACGATCCGCGCGGTGCTCACGCGGGCCTCGAAGGATTTATCTTTGGCAAGGCCGCGAGCATGGTGCGGGCGGATGTCATCACTTCGGGCTGCACGGCCCTGCTGGTGCTGCTGGTGCTGCTGGGTGGCTGGCGATGGTTTTCGCTGCTCTGCTTTGATCGCTCCTTTGGCGATGCCATCGGCCGGCGGATGGGCGCGATCGACCTCTTGCTGATGGCGCTCGTCTGCGTCTGCACGGTCGCCGCCTTGCCCGCCGTGGGATTAGTCATGGCGGTCGCGCTGCTGACCATCCCGCCCGCCGCTGCTCGGTTCTGGACCGATCGGCTCAACGTCATGTGCGGACTCAGTGCGCTCTTTGGCGCGATCGCTGGTTATGTCGGTGCCGGGGCGAGCGCTGTGGCGAGGGACTTGTCGACCGGCCCTGTGATCGTGCTTTCGTGTGCGCTGATCTTCGGCGTTTCAATGCTGATCGCACCGGGGCGGGGTGTGCTCGCCAGAGGCTTGGTGCGACTTCGAATGCGTCGGCGAATGGCGGAGCAGAACCTGCTGCGGGCGATCTACGAGTTGGACGAGCAGCGCGCAAACAAGCCATCCCCTGGGGCAAGCGACTTGCGTCAAGAGCAAGGAGTGACGCTGGACGCCTTGGCGCTCAAGCGCAGTTGGTCCATGGCCCAACTGGATGTGCTGATCACGCGTGCGACCAGGGCCGGGAATCTCCAGGATGCTGGCACGACCGGTGTCGGCACTCGCTCGTACCGACTGACATCCGCTGGCCGGCAGGCCGCCGCGCGATTGGTGCGGGCGCATCGCCTCTGGGAGTTGTTCCTTATTGAACAGGCTCGGATCGCGCCCGATCATGTGGATCGCGACGCGGACGCGATCGAGCACGTCCTGCCCGAGCACGTCATCGCTGACCTTGAGCGTCAACTGATCGCGGAGGGGCGTCTGCCACGTGAACTCCTGCTCGACATGCCCGCGTCGCCCCATGCGATCCAACGAACAAGCAACGCGGGGGTGAGCGCATGAGCCACTTCCTCGCGTTGGGCGCACTTTCGATCGCGTTGCCGGCTGGCTCTGAGTGGTGGGTCGTCGCAACGGCGGCCCTGTGCGGCGCAGTATGCGGCCTGCTGGGCACGTATCTCGTGCTGCGTCGCCTGAGCATGCTGGGCGATGCACTGACGCACGCGATTCTGCCGGGCCTTGCCGGCGCATTCCTGCTCACGGGCACGCGAAATCCAATCGCGATGCTCGCGGGCGCACTCGTGGTGGGCCTCTTCACCAGCGCAGCATCCGCGGGCCTGTCGCGCCTGGGACGCGTGCAGCAGGATGCCGCTCTGGGCGTAGTTTTCACAGCCCTCTTCGCGCTGGGGGTGCTGCTGATCACGCGGGCCGCGGATCAGGTTGATCTTGATCCTGGCTGTGTGCTCTATGGCATGCTGGAAACCCTCGCACTCACGCCAGCCGGGACGGTGCCACGCCAGTTTGCGATGCTGGCAGGCGTGCTCATGCTCAGCGTCCTCGTGTTTGGCCTGTTCGCACGACAGATCAAACTCGTGAGTTTCCATCCAGAACTGGCCACCAGCCTGGGCGTACCAGCCGGTCTTGTTCATTACGCCATGCTCACGCTCATCACTGCCGCCAGCGTGGCATCCTTCGAGGCCGTGGGTTCGATCCTGGTAATCGCCATGCTCGTCGCCCCGGGCGCAACCGCATTGCTCCTGACGCATCGCTGGGAACGCGCGTTTGTGCTGGCGGGAGTCATCGGGGGCATGGCCGGGTTGATCGGCAGCGTTGCCGCCCTGCGCTTGAACACGTCCGTGGCAGGCGCATCGAGCGTCGCGGCGGGCGTTCTCTTCGTGCTCGCAGCGCTCTTCAGCCCTTCGCGCGGCTGGGTGCCCAAGCGATGGAGGCTCGCATCGCTCTCGCTTCGCATCCGACGCGAGGACATTCTGGGTGCGCTCTACAGGATACAAGTCGAACATAGGCCGCTCGCGGACGTACACCGGGACACTACTTCGCTTGCGCGAGGTCTTCGCGGCCACGTCGCAATCTGGCAACTCTCGCGGCGCGGATTCGTCAGCCATGAAGCCGCAACCAAGCCGCAGATTGGCTTCGAATTGACCAAGCCGGGCATCATTTATGCGACCAAGTTGCTGCGTGCGCACCGATTGTGGGAGGCGTATCTCGCCAAGGAAGGCTCTTTGCCCAGCGACCACCTGCATGATCCGTCGGAGCGGATGGAACACTTCATCGAGGAAGCGCTGGCGGAGAAGTTAGGCGCAGAAGTGCAAACCCAACTGGACCCGCATGGGCGTGAGATTCCCGTGTCAAAGCAAAGCCCTGATACAGGGATACAGAAAAAAGAAAATAACAGAATCAGTTGAGCAAACCGGTGGCCCATGCCTGGGCACTGCATGACCAGTTCATCAACCTTCGTACTTCCCGCAAATCAGCGTGACATTGTGCCCGCCAAAGCCAAACGTGTTGTTCATCGCATGCCGAGTCTTGCGTTCGCGGGCGTGATGAGGAACCAGGTCGATATCAAACCCCTCGTCGGGCGTATCAAGATTGATCGTCGGCGCGACGATGCCATCACGCACGGCGTGGATGCAGGCGATCATCTCGACCGCGCCGCTGCCGCCCAGGCAGTGCCCGTGCATGCTCTTGGTGCTGCTCATCAGCAGTTTGCCGCCCCGACTCTTGATGGCGTGATCGCCAAAGATGCGCATGACCGCCGCTACCTCGGCCTTGTCGCCTAGGGGCGTGCTGGTGCCATGGGCGTTGACGTAATCAATCTCGGTATTGTTGAGTCGTGCGTCGGCAAGGGCCATCTTCATACTGCGAGCCGCGCCGCCGCCATGCTCGTCGGGGGCGGTGATGTGGGACGCATCGCAGGAATTGCCAAAGCCCATGAGTTCGGCGTAGATCGTCGCTCCTCGCTGCTTCGCGTGCGCCTCGGTCTCGAGAACGTACATCGCCGCGCCCTCGGACAGCACGAAGCCGTCGCGATGTTTGTCAAAGGGGCGGCTGGCCTTGGTGGGCGCGTCATTGCGGGTAGACAACGCCTTCATCACCATGAACGCGCCGATGCAGAGGGGCGTGCAAGCAGCCTCGGCGCCGCCCGCGATCATGACATCCGCCAGCCCCGCACGAAGATACAGCATCGCATCGCCAATCGCATGCCCGCTGCTCGCGCAGGCCGTCGCGTGGCAACTGGCTGGCCCCTTCAGGCCATACTTGATGCTGATGTTGCCCGATGCCGCATTGGCCATCAGCCGCGGTACAGTGAAGGGGTTGATGCGGTCCGGACCCTTGTGGTCCATCGACAGCACGCCTTCTTCAATCGTCTTGATCCCACCCACGCCCGATCCAACGACCACGCCGCACCGTTCGGTGTCTTGCTTTGCAAAGTCCACTCCGGAGTGTTTTACAGCCTCGGCGGCGGCGGCCATACCCAGATGGCTGAATCGATCCAGCCGCTTGGCCTCACGATGCTCCAGCACGCTGGCGACATCCCATCCCTTGATCTGACCGCCAATCGTCACCGCCCACTTGGAAGGCTCGTACGACTTGAAATCATCGCCCTCGATCGTTGAGATGCCACTCTGGCCCGCCCGCATGCCTTTCCACGTCGCCTCGGCGGTATGCCCGAGATTCGTGATAGCACCGAAACCCGTGATGACGACTCGCTGATCAGATGGGCGTGGATTGGGCATGCTGGCTTGGTTCCTTGCAGGCAAGGCGATGGCGCGGCACGCTCTGGGCGTGCCGCACACGCAATCCGACGAGGATTGGCCTACTTCTGCCCGCGGTTCTGCTTGATGAAGTCGACGGCGTTGCCGACCGTCTTGATCTTCTCCGCTTGCTCGTCGGGAATGTCGGTCTCGAAAGCCTCTTCAAGCTCCATGACCAGTTCGACCAGGTCAAGACTATCGGCGTTAAGATCCTCGGTGAAGCTCATCTCGCGGGTGATCTTGGCCTTGTCGTGACCCATCTGGGCCGCCACGATCTCGATCACTTTCGCTTCAATTTCCTGTTCAGTCACATGCCTTCTCCGTTTGGGGACCCGCCTTGAAACAAGCGGGCCCGAGCTTCAAGAATTCCCCACGAGCACACCAGAACGAATCCCGGCGGAGCAATCCCATTCTAGCCGAATCCTCGGACTAACGCCACGTCCACGCAAACCTGTGCCCAAGCATGCTCGGAATGTAGTCGGCTGGTCCAATTTGGAGGGAGGGGGTGACTACTTCATGCGTGTCGCCTCAAAGACGCCGTTGGGCTGGATGAACAGCGCCTTGGTGACGGAGCCATCCTCGCCTATATCAAAGCGCATGCGGTAGCCATCAAGGGACTTGAGTTTGAATGTGTTGCTTTGGAGTGGCACCAGCTCATAGGGCGGCTGTCCCGGGACTGTGGCAACGAGTGTCCTGTCGCGTCGAGTGATCGCGACGACCATAGATTCCATAAGCGAGTATGACCCTACGAACTTCTCGATCGCCGCCGGGTCGCTCAGGCTCGAATCGCCAGCCCGCTCGAAGACAACGGGCTTGATGCTGGGCTCCATGCGGAGCTCAATCCCTGCGATGCCCCCTTCGATATCGGTCCGGAACAACACCTGCGTGTGCTCAAGCTCCGCCGCCGCAGGATCCTGGCTCTTGCCCAGACTGAACGTGTCGTAATGCCAATGGTTGAGCGGCGCGGCCATCCTGTTGTATGTGAACACCAAGGCAGAGTCGTCGCCCTCTACCAGAATCTTGCCGTAGCCCGGATGCACATATGTGCCCGAATATGCACTCAGGACGTGCGATGGCGCAGCATTGGGCCTGCGCATCAGTTCGAGGTTCTGCTGGGCCTTCTTGCCAGTTACTTCCGCCGCCTTGGCTTTCGAGAGATTCGTGTCGTAGAGCCCCAATGAAGGAAGTTGCATCAAGCGATCGGAGAGTTCCTCGCTCACCATCTCGGGCAGGGGCGTGCCATTGCGATTCGAAAGCACGACGCCACCGATCTGCTTTCGTGGAAAAAAGAAGACCAAGGCGGTGAAGCCATCGATGTTGCCGCCATGGTGAATTCGCAGTTCACCGCGATACATATCAACAAACCAGCCCGCGGCATATCCCAGCGCGATGACATGCGACTGGGTCTCATTGCTGGTCATCACCATCGCGGGGCGGTGCAATTCGCTAAGCGCATTCTTGGGCAGCACCTCGCGCCCATCGATCATGCCGGTTAGTTGCACCTGCACCCACTTGGCCATGTCATTGGCCGAAGAATTGATGCTGCCCGCTGGCCCCATCGCGGACAAGCCACGGAATGGAATCGCAACGACACTGCCCTCACGCTTGTCGTAGGGCAACGCGTGGTCGGGCGACCGCTGCGAATCGTCAACGCCGAAGTTGCTGTTGGACATGCCCAGAGGCTGGAAAATACGCTCGCGAACGTTCTCCTCCCAGGTTTTGCCGGTCAGCCTCTCTCCCAGCACGCCCGCAGCCAGAAACATGAAGTTGTTATACTGCCATCGTTCCCGCAGCGCAGCGTTGCATTCCAGATGCGCCATGCGCTCCACCAACTGATCCCGAGTCGCCTCGGAGTTGTACCATGAAAAGTCGTGGCGGGGCATTCCGGTTCGATGCGTGACCATGTCCCGGGGCGTGATCTCGCGCGTTCGCTCGCCATCTGCGACCTTGAACTGTGGCCAGCAATCAATCACCGGCTTATCCCACGAGAGCTTGCCCTCCTCGATCAGCGTTGCAAGGACGAACGTAGTAAACGCCTTTGTCGAAGAGCCTATCGCGAACAACGTGTCTGAAGTCGCGGGCAAGTCATTCGCGATATCCCGCTTACCAAAGCCCTGGGACAGGATCACCTTGCCGTCCGCCACGACCGCTACGCCCATTCCAGGCACTTCCCAATCAATGAGGGCCTTGTCGACCCAATGGTCAAAGCCTTCCATACCCTTAGCGGGATCAAAGGCGGGCTTGGCATCTTTCACAAGCATGAATGGGAAAGCCTGCCCGCCTTGAATGAAATCGCCGATCAGTTTTGTTCCGTCCAGCGTGCCTTTGAAGGTCGGCTCGCCTGGCACGCCCGAAATCTGAAACGTCACGGTTGCGCCGTCCTGAGTCACGCTTTCCAAGGCGAGATCGCTCGCACCTTGCTGGGGAATATCAATCGTGCCCGACAGCCCGTCCCCTTCCTGCTTCAAGGTGACTTCCACAGTCAACTTCATGCCCGGGATGTCAATCGTGCCCTTCCAGACACCGGCACAATCTGCCTGACTTGCTATCGCAGCGGGCGATGCCCACGCGGGGCTGCCCGCAATCAAACTCCCTCCCCCCACTATCACACCAACCAGGAACCTACACACACCGCCAATCTTCAAGAACTTGCGTGCCATATTGCGACCTCCACCTGCTTTTGCAGCCAGACCTGACGAGATGTTCAGGAATCAAATTTACATGCGATGCCATGTCATTGGAAAAAGACATGAACCGGTTACACAAGGCAGTCGTCAAAGCGTCGCGCACTCCCTGCGCAGCATTCGCCAGTGTACATACCGGTTCTGCAAGCCAATTCTGCAACCCTGTTCGGCTTGTGCCGACTTTTCCGTGGCGAGAAGGACCTTTCGTCGCATGCGACTGGCGCGTTGGTTTCCGCGTGTCGATGCCCTTGTTCGGTCCTAGCGAGCAAGTCGGTCCTGGCGAGCAGGGATGTATGAGGTCGCGGGACACCCGCGTTGTCATGGACGACAGGGCGGCCATCTGGTGCGCCATCAAGAGAGGTTGTGATATGGCGAGCATGCCCAAGGAACCCGAAGCCTTCGCCGAGTGTGTTGCGGAGATGCTCCGCCGCCTCCAGCCCGAATACGCCATCGACCTCGTGGGCCCTCGCGAGTTGCTCGTCAACGGGCGGCGCCTTGACCTCGAGAACCTCTACCGGATGGTCAACCATGAGCCGGCTCGTGGCACGGAAATCGTCGAGCACTACCTCGAACAACTCTTCGCGGGCGAAGCCGTCCAACTGGGCAGCATGACCTTCGACTTCGCGCGTCCGAGGATTATGCCGCGAATCCAGCCAGAAACAATCTTCGAGCATCTCTCCCGCGAACAAGTTGCGCACGTGCCCTGGGTCAACGACTCGGTGATCGTGTTTGTGACCGACCTGCCCCACATGACCGTCAGCATCACCACCGAGCAACTGCTGCGCTGGAACGTCTCGCTGGACGCGATGGAAGAAATCGCCCGCGAGAACCTTGACGCATATGCCCCCGAACTCGACGTGCAAATCGTCGAGTCCAAGGAAGGCGGCAAGGCCGCGATCCTGGGCCAGCACGATGGCTACGACGCGGCTCGCCTTCTGATGACCGATCTCTACGACCGCCTTGCGCCGCAAATGGGAGGCGACTTCTTCGTCGCAACGCCCGCCCGCGATATGTTCGTAGCGTTCAGCCGCGGTCCCCGTGCCTTTATCGACCGCCTCCGCGAGCGCGTTGAAAGCGACTATCGCCGCCTTCCCTACCCCATCTGCAGCGACTTCTTCTTCGTGACCCGTGACGGAGTGGCAGGGACCAAGCCGATGCGAATGGGCGAGGCAGCATAATCGCCCAACTGTTCGATTCGCGCAGCATCCATGCCACCGTCTTGCCGGCATGACTCGCGGTCCATCCGCAGTGCGTACCTTCGCGCATGCGGCTGCACGCGATCTTGCTGGTGCGGGATGAGGGCGACATCATCGCTCAAACGCTTGCGCATCTCGCCGCGTCCTTTGACAGCGTCCATGTGCTCGACACGGGCAGCACCGACCAGACCTGGGACATAATTCAGAATGCAGCCCGCAGCAATCCACGCGTCGTGGCCCACGCGCGTGTGGAACGCAGCGCACACCTGGGCCTACGCGCGTATGTCTTTGAACGCGTGCGTCACACATTCTCGCCCGGTGATTGGCTCTCGCGAGTGGACGCTGACGAGTTCTATCACATACCGCCCCGCGAATTTCTGCAACACCACGTTGTTGCACACGAGGGCCGCGTCTTTGCGCAGCACTACGACTTTGTGGTCCTCCGCAGCGAATTGGAAGCATGGGAACAACTCGATCAGCAAGGTGCCGTCCCCTCCTCTCCAGACGACGTGCAGCGCACACGCACGAGGTACATCGTCGACGAAACCATGTGGTTCGAGGCTCGCTTCTTTCGATTCCGCCGCGGCATGCGCTGGCACGAGGCACAGACCAATCCGTTCAATCCAGGCCTGACCGCACTGGCTCGCATTCCCATCCGCCACTACCGGTGGCGGAGCCTCGCACAGATGCGGACCCGCCTCGCGCTGCGCGCCCAGCAATCCGCACTCGATCCGCATGGCGAGCATTGGCACCGCGCCGACCTTCGTTCCTGGATTATCGAGGATGCAGACCCGCGCCTGCGCACCTGGTTTCCCGGCTGCTCCGTTGACTTGCAACTGAGCGATCCTAGCGACATGCGCCATCTCGAATGGCCCGCGAAGCGGAGAAAACAAGTCCTGCTTTACCGCACAGGATTGCCCCACCTACTCGATCGGTTTCGTTCCGGTGCTTCTCCAGAGGCGTTGTTTGGCCAGTGACACTTCAGCGACCTGCTTCGTCGGTCAAGTCTTGATCGCTCTTCCAAGTCATGTCAGATGCCAGTCGCAAGCCATCGTCGCGAGGGTTCTACTCTTTCTTCGTGAGCGGTTTTCAAGAGCCCATTCCACCTCCGTTGCCGCATACGCCGCCGTCGTCTCCAGCCGCGCTGCGATCGATTCGCGAGCAACAAGCCTACGAGTTGGATGGTTCGCCTCCACCCTCACGCCCACGCCTGCCCGGTGGCGTTGTGATGAGGCCCGAAGCCGACCAAGTGATTGACTCGCTGCTTGCTGATCTCTTCGTCCACGCTCGCAACTGCATCCGCGTCTTTGGTGACTTCCAGTTGGCCATCGCCTTCTGGCCGCAAGTGACGCCAGTCGTGCGACGATTGATGTGCGATCTCAACTTTCGCGAGTTCCCCTGGGCTCGCACGCGGGTCTGGAGCGTCGACGAAATCGATGTCTTGTCCGAGGATCCAAGGCATCGAGGCGAGTTGCTTGGGGGCCTGATCGTTAACGCAGCCGACATACCTCCCGAGCAGGCCCACGCCTTTGACTTTTCCCAACCCGATCCCACCCTCCACTACGATGCCATGCTCAAGGAACACCTGGGCTGGCGCGAAAAGGGCCAGGATCGACTGGACTTCGTGCTCGTGCCACAACTGCCCGATGGTTCATGGGGGGGCGTACTCGAAAGCACGGATAGCACGAGCCTGACCGTCCAACTCGCCCCCAATGCCCACACACCAGCCATGCTGGGTATGTCGGGGCGATTGGTCCGGGCCGCACGATTTGTGGCGATTCTCGCGACAGGAACGGAAGCCAGAACGGGCCTGCAGCAATGGACCTCCAAGTTCAGCGTCCGTCCCGACGGCGTGCTTGCCATGGAGGACAGCGCCGAAGTGCGGTGGTACATCGATCATGCGGCATGCCCCGCTCCCATGCCAGCCGATCCTGACAGCCGCTCATAACAGTCGTATATGACAGCATTCATTGCATGAATCCACGTTGGCGGCAAACATCGATGCTTGACCGCCATATCGTCTCCGCAGAGTGGCTCAACTTTCCATCGAACCCAATGAACAGGTGACGTACAAGATCTGGCACGAGGACGAACAGGTCCTGGTGGTTGGCAAGCCCGCGCGAGTCGTCACCACGCCAGGCCTCAAGCACGATCGCTCCAGCCTCCTCAATGGCCTCTTCGCCGACTATGGCCCGCGACTCCAGCAGTTAGGCCGCGAGCGTGATTTTGGTCTGCTCCATCGCCTCGACAAAATGACGACCGGCCTGCTGATCGTTGCGCTGACCAGAGCCAGTTACGACGCACTACGCGTCGCCTTCGAGTCGCGCCAGATCGCCAAGTTCTACTGGGCCATCACGGGCAGCACCCCGCAACCCCTCGAAGGAAAAATCCAATCTCGCATCGCTGAGTACGAGGGCTACCCACGCATCAAGAGCCGCCTCGCCGCCAAGACCGCCTGGAAGGATGCGAAGAAGCCGCCCATGAAACTGGCACGAGTCAGCAGCAGTGGCGAAGAAGCCAGCACCGCCTTCCGCACGCTCCAGCACAACGAACTGGGCGCGCTGCTCGAATGCCGAGCCTTCACCGGACGGCTCCACCAGGTCCGCGTCCACCTCACCCACATCGGCTGCCCCATCGTCGGCGACGACTTCTACGCCCCGCCCGGCCTCGTCGACCTCGCCCCACGCCTCGCCCTCCACGCCCACCGCCTGGTCTTCAAGCACCCCATCACCGGCGCAACCATCGATGTCAAAAGCACCTGGCCCGCCGACCTCCGCGGCGTGCTCAAAAAACTCCGCCTCACTCGGCCAGACGTAGCGACCACGCTCGCTGATCCTTTGCAGTGAATGTGCCGTCCGAAGATACTGGTCAAAGTGCCTCCTTTTGATCAGCTTCTGGTTGGCGCGACACCGCCTCAGACCCCGGCAAGACCTCGAAGACACACGAATCGTCTTGGCTGGGCGTAAAACTCCCGTCCTCGCTGCGGTCGGCCACATCCACTCCATTCCCTGCATCCAAATCTATCAAAGATCAGTCCCTTATGGCCCACCCGTCTGTACGCATGCGCGTGAATATGGTCCGTGCTCAGCACGTTGCCATACGCGTCGTAGGTCCATTGGCCCGCAACCCGGGCTGTGCCGCCAGGCCCACCCGCATTCACCAGCGCAACCATGTCGCCGCCAGCGTCGGTGATGGCAAACGTCACGGCACCGGTGGGCGGACACCGTGCACATTATTCATCTTCAACTACAGGAGGAGCCGTATCGATATGTTCTACAATGATCTTTGCTGCCTCGGCCGCCGCCTTGTCAAGTGAGGGGTCCAGCAGCCATGTATACGTGCCAAGCGGCGGACGGTTTGAGTCGCCCTTGGAGTTCTTCCCACAGCGATATAACTCATAGCACCTACTACCATCGAGCCAGAGCATATCCCATTGATGCGATGCCCTATCAAACATTCGATCTGATTTGAACTTGAGCAACTTGGCCACATCAGATACTCGTGGCGCAGTGCCTGGTGCAAAATCTTCGATCACAACGACCTGATGTGTCATCCTATCGCGGATCATGTCTCGCAGTCCGTTCATGCCACTTGCTGTAATGTCAACGTGCATCACCGGCTTTAAGTACAAGTTCCACTTCCACTCTCTGGTAAGATATGGTGTTTGACAATAGCATATTTTATTTAATATGTGTATAAACACATTGTTCATAATTGCTCCAAAATGAACTTTACACCACGAGATCTCGCATAAGCAGCTGCTCTCTGAATTTGTGACATTTGAGCACCTGTGGCTGCACCACGAGGTATCACGAATAGCAATTCTCTGCCAAGAATTTGATTCGGCGTAATTGGTAAAATCTTACTCCTGCCAGTTGAACCATTCCACTTAGCAATTGAATCAACATAACCTTTCACTCTATTATATAATGTATTGCCAGTAGTGTATGAATTTGTTCGAACGTCCAGTGACTTAATACTCGTGCCAACGCCGTTTAACCACTTATCTATTCCTGGATATCCACCACCGGTGACATTTTTACCGAACAATTTCTCTATTGCCAAACCACGCTGATTCCATGGCAGTGACCATACCTTGTCCGTTGCTTGGACTATCCCGCCGCCTACTCCGTATACTCTCGCACTGGCGGCATATGCTTGATAGCCCTTTGCCGCCATCGATGCTGGCAGTGCGATCGCGAGAACGTCCCAGACTGATCCATTTCCCGTACCAAGATTGTACGCTGCTACTCCAATACCAAGTGGCGGGAATGCGACTTGTGCAGCTGCAAATGCTACTTGCCCCGCTACATAATATGCCCCATATATCTTCTCAAGGAAAGCGGCTTTGGATGCTATGTATTCCGCGATGTATTCATCGACGATATCAAATGGATCGTTTGTGCCGAGATCACGCTGAGTATCCAGCGCAGAGAAGTATGCACCAAAGAACAACCCCATGCTGTCACTGCGCATCCACGGGTTCCCACCCATGTACGCATACAGGCTCCCCCCATCCCCATACCGCGCTTGCACGTCGAAGCTCACCGCACCCGCGCTGAACGCCCCGCCGTGGTACACCGGCATGTCCAGCAGCG